>Ga0307514_10000693_pt1 | contig 59208 bp, 58 predicted proteins | sample 16_EM_MG_FD_203088 | JGI IMG/M metagenome (GOLD analysis project Ga0307514, IMG submission 203088) | Populus trichocarpa ectomycorrhiza microbial communities from riparian zone in the Pacific Northwest, United States - 16_EM | ecosystem: Host-associated > Plants > Roots > Unclassified | place... | reverse complement strand
CCATAAAATTAATAACACATCAGCGGCTGCTTCACACCCCTACCACCCCCCCCCCCCCCCCTCCCCCCCCTGTGGTGCAACTCCACTGGAATAGGCGCTCCTCAATCCTCGTCGGAGCGCCTCAGCCTACATTTAACCTCTTCTATTTCATTCCGCACTCAATTCCTCCTCTCTCGGTGCTCCTCTATTCCATTCCGCACTCTATACCCCCCTTTTAGCACTTTTCAGCCTGGGATGGAAGCTCTTCAAATCCCACTGGCACTCCTATAATGCATTCAACAGTCCTTACCCACCCCTTTTTGGCTCTTCTCCTCTGGGATAAGGACTCCTCAATCCATTTGGTGCTCCGCTGCCAGGATTGGCACTGCTCTATTTCATTACGCACTCCAAAACCCCCCCATCTTTTGGCACTCCTTGATTCCATTCCGCACTCCTTTCAACCCTCCTCTCTCGGCACTCCTCAGCTTGGACTTGACACTCTTCTTTTTCATTTCGCACTTCTCCAACACGATTTGTGGTACTCCTCTTTTCCACCCAACACTCCCCATCTGGCGCTCCTTTTTTCCCCTAGTAGTTATTCACATTTTTCATCCGAATGTATCATATTGCCTCTGATACTCCCATTTAGATTCGCAGCTAGCTAACATCTCATTACACCTGTGTTAGATATCACAAATTGAGCCAAATGACATTGGAATTCCATTTCATCAACTTGCCAGGAACAAATAATCAGCAAATACAAGGAGAGCCTCCAGCTTCTTTCCGCCATTGATGAATTGTATGTTCCTGCTTTTGTTAGCCCTGATGAGATGGGAGATGGAGTGGATGACATTGACACCATGTTTGATTGATATTTTTCGAACACTTAGTTGGGTTATTGTCTCAGTGTACCTGCGTTTATGTTTGAATCTCTCCCCTTTTCCTTTCGTTTCCTTAATGTAGCGTGGCACTGAATTCAATGTTGAAGAAGATACTGGCTAGTATGATTCAGAAGTGATAATGAACAATAACACATGCATTATATTCACTGTTGAGGGAAGTCAATTGCTCATGTACATCCGAAGAGTCTCAGATAACACCTGCAGTTCTGCGCATGAGTATCTATAAGAACCCAGGCATCTTCCGGAGATTGTTTGTGATTCCCGTGTTGGTTTGGCAGCACTCCAACCTACACCCAAAGTTCTCTCCTACGCTCCGACGTGTTTCCACACTTATCACAATCACTTCCATTGTACTCCTAAACCAGTCATCAGAGATCCCAGTTACTCCTGTAGCAGTCATCAGAGATCCCAGTTACTTCAAAGTTTGGCCGGAATCGCCTCGTAGGGTCTAATACTCTCCTGAAATTGACGCTACTAAGTTTACACTCCACATCCTCTCAGACACTCCTGGAGTCTTCCGGAGACTAAAATTCATTTTCCTGATGAAGGGAATATGACTACCACAGGCAAAAATAAAATGATTGTATCAGGTATATTCACCATCAACTCATTGTTGTAGTGCTATTGTCAAAAGCATAGCAATGTCGAAACGCAAATCTATTGATGAGATCTCTCATTCAAACAAAAACCAAAATACATGAAACGATTATGTCTTTTACAAAATGGTATGCTAAGACAGAAATATCCGGAAAATGTCTGCAATGATAGTCAGCAAAAGACCTATTTAGTGAATTTTTATGGACTATGACAATTAATATTTTCCCTTACAATGTATGCTTGATCTCAGGAGTTAATCTTTTGTTATTTCTCCCCAGGCGGCAAACGTATTTAAAATACCAGTGGTCAGGAGAATCCAGATAGTCAATTCAGCGGACATCACTGAAAGAGAAATTCTTACCGAAGGCTTATTTTCCGTTCTATTGGAATTATGTTTTGGAAATTAAAATTGCTACAAGAAAAACAATCACGCTGTTGAGGTAATGAAGACTTCAGCAGATTCCAACTGTTCAACACCAGTGGGTTATTTCGACAACCATAAGGCTGGAGGCATTACAACTTTACACTTACATTTCCCACATTGTGAAAGACAATATTATGGGCTGGGAAATCTACGTCCAGAATACGCTATAATCTACGATAGGAGGGTATCATTGAAAAATGACATTATTTATATCGGTTCTGTAATACAATGAACTCTTTCCTTAATGGATAAATTACCAAACCAGACTTACAAGATTTCACTACTTTGCAATCCAGACCATGCAGAAAAACTACCTGATTACAGAGGATGTGATCATCAGACTGAGTTAATCACCTCCAAAGATAAGTTATGCATCGGTCCACTGTATCAGCTATCGTTGAAAGAAGACAACATATTACAAGTATATCTCGAAAAAATGATTCCGCAAGGAAAAATTCGACCATCCAGCAGTTTGGTTGGGAGTCTGATGCTTTTTGTACAAAAACCTAATGGAAAAGAACGAAGATTATGTGTTAATTACCGACATTTGAATGATTATATCACAATTGATAAGACACCTTAACCAATTATGGATGAACATTCGCGAAGGTTATGCGAATTGTGATTTCATCACCAAATCCCTTTGAGAGCCGGATTTCATTTTAGAAGGATCGCATAAGAACATGAGAAGTATACTGCATCCAAGATCAAATTTTGTTTATATGAGTATATGGTCATGCCATTCAGTTCAACAAATACATACACAACTTTCCAACATGAAATGAGGCGAATTCTATGACCATTATTTGGAATCGAGTTGGTAATAGATCCCAAGCAAAAAATCGATAAACATGGAGGAATCGTTGTTGTTGCCAGTATTGATAACATTTCAATCGCAACAACAAGATCAATTGAAAAACATCATCATCAAGTATCGAAGGTGTCCAAGTTGTAAATGGATAACCATATGTGTATCGTAATCGATCTATGCATGTTTGATGCGAAGAACGTTCCATTTCAAGATTTCATAGTTAGCAGAACCAGAATTAAGATGGTCCCAGACAAAGCAAGAGCAATTGTTGATTGGCCACAACCAACTACACAGATGGAAGTTCAACAATTACTTGATCTATGGAATGTTTATCAAAGATTTGTACCTGGATATGTAGGAATTGTGACTTCTATAACTAATGTATTAAAGGGAAATAATGAAACCATTAATTGGGGAGATTCACAGGAGGCAGCATTTCTCGAAATAACAGTGCTTATGACCTGCGGCAAATCACCTATATTATGATACGATGATCCGAACTGCCCCGCTCTGGTCAAGACAGATACTTCAGATATTGTCATGGATGGAGTATTATCGCAAAAATTCCAAAACCCAAAGCTATTTCACATTAGCAGTATTTCAAGAAAACTTAGGCCAGCCAAGTGTAACTATGATATCTTCGATAAATAATAGGTAGCAGTAGTATTGTAATTGAAGAAATGCAGGTATTTTCTTTAAGGAGCAGAACACAAAACAATAGCTGATTCCGATCATCAACATTTGACTTATTTCAACGTGGCAGTTTTACTTTACAAAAGACAAGCGAGATGGGCCATGGAATTGGTTACTTTTGATTTTGACTTATACTATCAAAAAGAAACTGCTAATGCTAAAGCTGATAGTTTTTCAAGGTACCCACCATTTACCTCCAGAGAAAGGGGTACGACAGCTGCAGGTGCGAAAACACTATTAACGAGGGAACAATGGTTAGAAGTTGGAGAGATGAAAATCGACGATGAAGGATGTAACACAATATGTAGCGGAGCCTGAGAGGTGGAACAATTGGTACCAGAGGCAAGAACCAGCATCCAAGACAAAGACATGACCGATGATGAGTATCTATCAATTTGCAAACAACTGACTATAGGAAGCGATAATATTGGTAAACATTATCAGCTGAAGAATGATATCTTGTGTGGGAAAAATAGGGTGTACACACCAAAAGTGATTCATACCAGGGCAATGGCTTTGGAACATGATTCAAAAGTTTTACGACATTTTGATAGACAACAGACTATGGCATTAATCTGGAGAAATTTCTACTAGCCTATTATGGAATCTAATATACAGAAATACTGCAATGAGTGCGACAACTGTCAACGGAAAAGAGCCCTTAACATGCTAAACATGGCATGTTACATCCATTGGAGATGGCGTGTGAACATTGGAAGCACAGCAGTACAGATTGTATTATGAAGCTGCAGCCGTCTGAAGGTGCAACAATGATACTGATCACTGTGGCTCATTTGACAAAAATGGCACATTTCATTCCAATGAAGACAACGCATTCTCTCACGGTAGCGCAGGCATACCTCAAGAACGTTTGGAAGTATCACGGGTTTCTAGAGAATGTACTGTTAGACCGCAATGGTACCTTTATGTGACAATATTTCTGTGATCTGTATAACTATCTTGAAATCCAGAACAACATGAGCAATGCCTTCCACGCACAGTTGGACAGACAAATGGAGTGCATTAATCAAGCAATTGAAAGTTATCTACACGTCATTTCAACTATGAACAAAATGATTGGACTTCAATGCTAGCTATGGCCGAATACACATACAACAATTCCAAACATTCGGCAACAAAGAGTTCTGCTTTTTTTGCTAATTATAGATTGGAACCACATATCAATTGGCCTATAGAAATTCAATTTCGGTACCCAGCTTCAGAATTATATAGATACTATATAAATCACATCCATGAGAAGCTGTTGATGCAATTGGAGATGTCAATAGAATGCAACAGGAGATATTACAAAAAACAGAGGTAGAATGTTGAACAATTCAAGAAGTGGGAATGGGTTGTGCTGAATGGAAAAAATATTCAGGCTAACCATCATTGCAAGGAATTGGAAGATAAGATATATGGACCTTTCAAAGTATTGTCATCTGGAATAACTGGAACATATAGCACTCTTAAGTTACTGCAGTCGTGGAAGATACATCCCATGTTCAATATTGCATTACTGTTAAGGTATCGAGGAAGCGATACAAAGAAACGGATAATTGAAGTCAAAGAAGACGATGCAGGTTGGAAAATGGAATAGATTATTGCCTGCGGTCCTTCAGATGACGACCTGAAAAAGCATGTTTATTTGGTTAAGTGGGAACGATATTCACATGATGAATATGCATGGGAGACAAATGGCAATCGGTTGGAATGTTTGTAGGATTTGTTAAATGATTATTACCATATGAATCCAACAATTGAAAGAGACAGTCCTTATACAAAAGCGAGAAAATCAGTTAGAGTTATTGTTGTTTATTCATTTTTTAATCAATTTGGAATTATTTCATTCGTACATTGAGTGGTATCTTTTGCTTTTCAACTTTGTGTGATGGAACACCTTTGCGGTCACTGGCTCTGGATATGACGAGAATGTTACGGACCTCCCCTTAGTTGCGATACTGGTACTTGTTATTGCTTGATGAATACATATCACAGAGTAACTCTCGGTCTAGTCATATGATGTGCATAACACCTATTTATTGTGTTGTCAGCAAGCGAGTCCTGTTTCCATTTGCGGGGATATATTGGAGTCGGGTATCCATTGAATAAGCAAGGTTCATTGCTTAGCAGATTGACTTAAGATGATGCAGCTATGAAGTCTAAGCTGGGAAACCTGTTTCAGCAGTACACATAGTTTTCATCGACATTGATCATCCCAGAAACTAGCGGTATGTCTCAGTATGCAGGCGATTACTGCGACACACCAATACAGTAGTTATTAGTCCACATGCGAGTACATCAGACTTCTGGCATATTGTCTTTAGCGACAACAAACATCAGGGTACACCCCGGTAAAAGAGAATGGTTCCGGCCTGAGCATGATGTGACTGTGGGAATTATGATGTTGGCTAATGATATGAGGTCTGAAGCAACCCGGCTCATTGGTTTAAGTTAGCCTGCATTGCGACTTGGAACCCGTATTCGATACGACCTGATGCATCAAGTTCTATAGTGGCATAGTATTGGTTGGTTGCCGATTCAATCTTCCACACAAGGCTAATAGCATCAAAAGGTGAGGCAATAACTAGCAATGAGCACTGCCAACCCAGATCGGCTGATGTTCCAACAACTAAGGTAAATGGATTGTCAGATTTCTAAGTTGAAGTATCATCTGACATGTTGTCTGACATGATATTATGCAATAGATGGCCTGATAGTTATCAGGAGAATATTGGTTTCAAATCACATTGCATGAACATGATAACCTACTGGGATGGGTGGAATGTTATTTCCAGGTACATGTGGGAATGGCATGACGTGACCACGATAACGCTATCATGAGTGGCAAAGTCATTGGGTTAAATTATCAGTCTACAAATTCTCAAAGGTAACTACAAAGAAAAGGCATTGCTACCGCCATGAGATGAATAAGCTCAAGCAGGAATCCACAGTCAACAGTCAGAACACTGAAGACAATCTTAAGATACCATTTACAATTGTATCTATACCTTTTCAAATATTCCATCTTATCTCAATCCATGTGACCAAGCCTTGTATGTCTGGACACAGGTTGACACTAGTTGAATACACACTGCAGAACAACGTTGAAACCTTCAGTGATTTAATCTTTCCACTGGACGAGGAATGTTCAACCTACATCTCCAGTACGGAATGTCTTTTTACCCACTCGATCGGTATTGATTTCCTAGTACGTTGGTCCTTGTCTACTGGTGCATTACCATTGGAAGAATTTTTAGAAGAGTGGTTATATCCCGGTAAGGTATAATACTCGGCCAGGAAATGAAAGTGCTCATTGGGAACGAGTTGATTTGCCGGCTTATGAAAGATGGTTAAGTGGTTGAGTCCTTGGGTAAGACAAGGAGAGAAAGAGGAAATTAATTGGTGGCTGTACTTAAGTTAATAATGTTGTATTGATTATTGAGATTAAGCACCCCTGTAACATTAATTACAGTATCATACTTCAACTGAACATTACTGGATTGGATCTTACAATATCTGAATTGTAATCCTGCTGCACATTCCTTATCTACCTTTTCCATAAGGTGCAGGTAGACTCAACATTCGGTATTTTATACTCATACTCATACATGCTACTGTAAATTGCACTAAGTACAAAGATCTGTAAAGAAGGACTGATGTATTAACATATTCACCTGTGTTGTCGAAAAGGACAAAACAACATATACTGAACTTGGTAAAGCAATAGTTTAACTAGTACATTCAGTGCAAAAGAATACTGCATTGAATGGTGTAGATTGTAAACAGCTTGTGAATAATCCTGCTGATTTAAATGTAGACCAAATGTTACATTAATACCAATATCTGAATCAAGGTGTATAGAAGTTAAATAGTATATCCAAATTATTTAACACTTTCAGTTAGTCTAGTTCAAGAGTTGAAGAATTTTGCAATGTTTAAGTGGAATGATCCATAATCACAGTATCTTCAAAAATTTATTTATGTAATGGTTACGTTGTGTCGTATTCTGAAACGAATGTAATGGTGACATGTGACCCAGAGCCAGGTAATGGCCATTCAATATAGTCACTTTCCATGAGATTTAGATTTCTAGCGATAATCTTAAGTATACATTTACATTTACTATCACTCCAGTCCACGTTTGCAACCATATACCTGTAATTACAATACATATGTATTCAAAGCTGAATACTGGAGTACGTACTCTTAAAACAAAATATATATACTACAGATGAGTGTTGTATTCCATTTCACAACTTCTGGAGTATTCAGAAGTATTCAAATCCAGTTTCAAAGTACCTGAGAAAACTTTGCTATATCTAGAGCTGATTAAAAAGTATTTAAAAACACTGGACAGAATCAGTGGAACTGTTGAGAATCGCTAATTTGTTGTGTTATAACTTTTGAACTGTTTTCCATTGTGCAAATGCAGTATTCTACTTATATCTAGATGATTACAGATTCTCTCCTACTATTATAATAGTGCTAAATATATAAAATGACAATCCAAAGTCTATATAGTGACATATTGTTCAAATTCCACTTTGTTCTATTTGTGGTACTCAAGTACCATCCTATATTGAATTAATATCACCTGCAAGTACTTTGATTGAGTATATCAATTCTCAGACAACTTTTTTATTAAAATTGCTGTACTACTATACCCAAGAGCTGTGTCAGTAATGGCATGTCAAAGATGTTGTATATCCGGTGTCAAATATTCAAAAAGGCATACTGCATAGTGGTGACCACCAGATGGTGTTGTTACCAAATATTGTTGTTGTTGTTTCTTCATATTGTATTCACTGTAATTAGAGTATGACAAAGACCGATTCCCCTCTGCCTCCGGGTGAGCCGGCTCGATGGCGGAGGTCCCCACCCACTACCCAAAAATGAAAATTCACCCCCTCCCCTCTTGCACCCCCCCCCCTCCTCCCAATTACCACCAGTACCCCAGGGCACCATATTCTAGTCCTCCCCCAGAAATATAACTGTTTGGATTCAGTACCACGCTCACCTGAGCACAGGGTCTCATTGATGTTTTCGGAGTGGAATACCCCAACCGTCCTACCGTGGGGCGTGAACAGCACCTTCAATGTATCTGCTGATTTTCGCTGTTTAAGTGGGTTGATGCGTCTATGGGAACAACTCGTACTGGTGCTTGGGTGCCTGAGAAGCAGATCTTCCATCATAGGTCCTCCGAGTGTTGTGGGTCGGAGCGTGCTGTCCTCAGAAAAACTCTTCATTGAACTGCTGCGTAATCACGCCCTAGTTGTATTGTGGGTTGCAGCATGCTGTCCTCAGAAAAACTCTTCATTGAACTGCTGCGCTTTCATGCCCAAGTTTTATTGTGTTGTCGATTGTGTCGGTTGTGTCATGAAAACTGTGTCGCTAACTTGCGTAAAACATCGAAGGAGGCGAGTTGCCCTAGAAGAGGGACCACTGTTCGAGGTCGATACTGAGTGGTATTGGGTGGTTGCCACAGTCTGACGTACACTTGAACACAAGGGGTAAACAAGTGGACACACACAGATATGCAAAAATGAAGCCAAAGTAAAACTGCAACCCGCCCAAAAAAAAGGGGGTCTTGGCAAAACCAGGCGGTGAGGTGTGTTGTTGTTACCAAATGTTGTAATGAGCGATGTAAATTTATAAATATGTGGACACACATAGTTCTTTACAATAATATCTAAAGTAAACACTTTGCTTCCCCCAAAGAGGGAAAAGATTGGCCATACCAGGCCATGAGGTGTGTTGTTGAAGGTGTGTGTAATTGTTTAATTGTTGGCAGCTACACGTACTAGTTCTTGAGTGTCGGTAAAGGCTTCACTGTTTACGGCTGAGATAGGGCAGGTTGGCGTTTTCACCTTGTGATTTGGTGTGTCATCCGGCGTTGCTACGCTAAGGAGAGGCCTCTCAGTACTATACGCCGGTCTGCACAAGTTACCTTAAATTAATTAACTTTGAACTAAATTAGAGCGGCCAGTACGTGTCAAGTAGCTAGAATGGCGACTGTGTGCCCTTGATATCACTCGCGTATCACCTGATTGTCAGGTTTGACGAGTACTCTTTCTCTGAGTTGGCGTGTTCTCTTTTGCGTTTTACTCTTACTCTGTCGTGCGGGGCTGCAATTGAGCATTTCGACATCAAGCCTTATACAGACAACTTCAACTTGCCAGCGCTTCACCATCCATGACACTGCGTTGCATACCAACACCAACCTGCCATAAGATCACACTCTTACACCCCGTTGAAGTCCGGACGGTAATACGGAGTTACTATGGACGTTCTCAGCGGCATATTTCCCGAATGGCCTCCCCAAGAGCTTGAGATAGCCCTCGAAAATGCTGGCCAAGACATCAATATGGCTGTTGAAATTCTCTTAGAACGTCCTCCACCTTCACAGTATCAGCATCAGCACCAGCCGGAACACAGAGGACCCCAAAGGAACCGCCACAAAGCTTTAGAATTTTCTCCAACGCCCTCAGAAGAAGTATTAGACCAACTACCTGATCCTGCCGATGAAATATTTGCAGACTGGGGAAAATCCACAGATGTATCGGATACTACCTCTGGCAAAAAGGCGTTAAACAAGGACGAAGCTATTGCAAACCTACTCTCTCTCTTTCCAGATGCCTGTACTGAATTCTTAACGGAAAGTTATCAAAAAAACCACATTCTTCATGGCGTAAACATTGTGGAATTCCTAGCCAATAAATTCTTGGAGGGAGGTTATACTCGTGCAGAACTTGTTGGGCAGAAGCGGAAACGAAAGTCGGAACATGACATTGAAGCACCGACCAACCCCAATTATGAATCACCAGATCGGCCTCTGGGAACTTTGGAGTATCGGGGTTTAGTGTAGGTCATGCGCTATTCTTGCCCTTCGGAATTGAGTTGCTAAATTGTTGTAGCCGCGGAGTTTTAGCTCAAGAATTTTCCCGCATGCCGCTTACATATATAGACAGAGTTCTTCAACAACACCATTATTTCCTCGCTGTTACATATACTTGCCTTCTTGACGCGCAGTGGGAGGTCGATTCAAACGCTGGATCTTCTAAGCTTCCGTACAAGCGTCTTGTGAATCCAAGAAAGACTTACAATGGTCCCCCCAAAATGGGACAATGCTGGTCTCGAGTCTCGGATGAATTGGACTACTCCAGAGTTCAAGCTCAGTTAAAAGAAAGTCTGTCTCCGGTGTAGCTTTTAGCAGTAATTGGCGTTTGAACTAACTATCGGCAGTGAAAATCCAAATTGAGAAGGACGCTGAGCTTGCCTCCAAGCTGAACGAACAAGAACATGAGGAGAGTAAGATGCTTATAGAGTGTCAATGCTGTTTCAGCGACGTCCCGTTTGATAACATGACCCATTGCGGAGAAGGAGAGCATTTCTTTTGCCTCGACTGCGCTCGCAGAAACGCAGAGAATGAAATTGGGAATTCTAGACATAAGGTATGAACACCGTCTGCGTGGGCAACAAATTCTGGCTGTTTTTGATCTTGCTAACTTTTAGGTCAGTTATTATGTATGGATGGCTCTGGTTGTAAAGCAGAATTTTCTCAGGGAGAGATGTAAATCACCATACACACTGCAGTATCTGCCTAATATCGGAAGGCTAAAGATTCGAGGTAGTTTTCGATTCCTGGATGAAAAGACAGCTATGGCGCTATCAAAACTGCAACAGGAAGATGCATTACGCATGGCAGACATTGCAGGCCTAGTCCGATGTCAACTTTCCTGCAGGTTATACTCCAAGGTGCGGCTCCGTTAACTTTCTGTAGGTCCGTTCTGCGATTACGCTGAAATATGCCGGCCCATTGAGGAAGATAAGGAGTTTCGTTGTCAAAATTCCAAATGTGAGAGCTCTATTGCATTTACGGTTGGTCACTAATTGCGGAATTAGGTATGGAAACCAGCTGTAGACACTGTGAGAAAAAATCACATATACCTTTATCATGCAAAGAAGCATCAAAAGACGACAAGATCACTGTCCGCCATGCAATAGAAGAAGCCATGACCGAGGCGATGATCAGGAGGTGCAAGTATGTACATCACCGCACTGCAAACTTCTATTCGTACTAACTTTACCAGCAAATGCAAGAGTCCTTTTATTAAAGAGTACGGCTGTAACAAAATGGTTTGTACGAAGTCGGGTTGTCGCAGCATGCAATGGTATTTATTCTCCGCATCGAACTACCCACTATCGTGTTCCTGAGCGTGAACAGCTATGTGTGCTCAAGGACAGTTAAAGGATACGAACATTTCAACGACAAAGCAAGGGGAGGCACTTCCGGAAACTGCCCTTTATTCGATAACGTTGAGGAGCGACATGAGGAGGAAATTCAGCGAGCAGCAGAAGGAGCCAAGGAAAGGTTACGTGCTGAGCATCCAGGGCTGGACGATACAGACCTGGAAATCCACTTATCTGATGAAGTAAAGCGACGGGAACAGGAGCGGAGGCTGGCTGCTCAGCCAGCTCACCTTCGCAACCCTCCTAATCGCGGCGCTGCTGTTAACATCCCCTACATTCCGCCTGTTCCACCTCTCCCACCACCTCCTGCAGGTCATCAGGTTCCTCGCGCACCACCAGCGCCTCCTGCAGCACCGATTCAACGATCAAGAGTGATTTTACGACACGGTCGCCAGCCAGCTGCTCAGCCAGCTCCTCCAGCACCACAACAATTTGAAGCCGAAGCAATGCCTTTCGCGATGCCTGCCGCATTACCTGCCAATTATCCATATGTGATGGGGGGATTCCAAGGGCTGGAACAATTGCACGACAACCTGCAAATGCTTCAGCAATTTGCCGGCATACAACCACCTCACGTTGTACAGCAACCCCCATTTTATCAAGCACCGCCTGCTACACCAGCCGCCGATCGAGTACTTCCACACATGCCAATTCGTAATGTTACTCCGAAAAATCCGATCCATCGACGGCCTCCGCCTCCTAAAACAAATATCGATTGACACTGGTAGGTACCGATGTACCGATGTATCACACATGACTGGATTGTGCACCCATGGATAGTTAATTGCTACCCCTTCATTTGATTTTCGGGAACGGCTCAGATATTAGGCACTTTATAAGGCGTTTTGGTTCGCGTGTCATTATTATCACTATTATATTCGTTTTATGGTCTAGGGGGATCGCTCACTTTTGCGGGAAATAGTGAGGTCAACGACAGCTTGGATAGGTATCAGCAGTGTACTAGGAGGATACCAAAACTCAGGCGTGCCCCATAAGATGCGGATATTCTCCACCTCCACCGCAACAATTCACAGATACCAAAAGAGAATGGAGTGATAACAGGGCATCAGGTGCTTCTATGAAGTTTTCTCACGAAAATGTTTGCTGAGAAGTGAATAATGAGGATTTATTTCTCTTCTATATGTCAAACAGTCTGGCACTCTTATGCCCGGTGTCACTACGCCGAAAATACCCTTATATTCAGGTTGTAAAAGTTCGGACGGTCCATTTCAAGTAGGTGAGTACCAGCAACATGGGGTAGCCGGCGGGTGGGAGGGTTGACAACGAAGTCTGAAACCAGTTATGCAGTGATATTTCCTCTGCAGTAAGATTAAAAATTCCAAATACTTGATTAGGTTCAATTAGGAAACTATTAGCAAAGCTGTCATATGGTGGGCTGAAGGGTATTGTTACTCAATGGATATACCCTAGTATTAGTATATTCCTATTCTCATTGATACTTTGGGTAAAGAGAATGAAGAAGCTGGATAGGCTTGGTATTCAACAGAGAAGATATAGAACCAGTTATAATATTGACTGAAATAGGCGGTGATAGATATTGTATAATATTATTTAGTCATAGTGTTGATTTTCTTTATTTAACATGGTTAGTAGAGTTTTAAAATTACTGTATATTAGAGTGGAAAGTTATTTTCAGTTCTAAATCTGAAATTGTAAATGTTAGGTAGTGGGTTTATACAGGATAAGTAGATAATAAGATCAAAAACTACTGAAAAGAAGTGATAACATGTAGTACAGTAGACAGTTAATTACTTGTAACTTTTAATCCAATATATATTAACTGATAAAGAAAGAAAGCATGACACAATTTATATTAACAAATTGTAATGTAGTTCAGAAACTATACACTAACTTCTCAGATGTTCTTAAAGCTATATATATTGTCAGATAATATTCTAGCTAAACAGTATGCATTCAGAAACTCTTTAAGAAATACCTAATTCAATGCATATTGAATTCAACTGAGGAAAAAAATAAATTACAATGAGAATTCTTTGCGATGTATCCAAGAAAATGGCAGAATACCTGTACTGCTGAAGCTTAAGACCACAATTTCCACAAAAATCCCGATCAACTTGAACTATCTTGTTATGTCATTGTGAATACTCCAAGACAATGAACAAATCCTGATAAAATGAATACATGCAATGCAATATAGCAGGTGATGGCTAATACTACTTTTACAATGATCGAAATTGTATATATGTTGATATGAGGTTTTGGTGATTTAATAAACATTATATTGTTGTGTATATTGTGAAACTTAAAATGTTATGCAATTGATCACAACTGAGAATGGAATTAAACTATTCATGTTTGATAGTATATATTTGTGGGAATTCAAAAATGGTGTGTAATAAGTTTCTAACCAATTTAATAAATAGCTAACACAATATGTCAGATTGCCATAATGGATCAATACAGTAGAGAGAGTATTCCCAGAATCCGGGGCAATCTATTTAATTTCCAAAAATATAGATTGTTATATTGATATTATGATCAAACAGCAATGACTAAATCAGTATAGCTAGAATTATCAAGTTCATATGTTGCTGCACATTCTGGATGGAGAGTATACAAAATTTTACTCATACCATATGTATTGGATAATAGTTGTTCGGTTTTACACTACTCAACAACATTTTCAGACTAGATTAACAGCTCTGTACTATACTTATGTTTCAGATCTTATTTGCAATTTCAGTTTATATCTAATTGAAATAATGACATGTAGCTGAGAGTCCAGGTAATGGCAATTGAATATTGCCAGCCCATCATGAGTCTTAGTGTCAAGTGATATTTCAACCATTTTATTAACCTTCATTATCAGTGGTAGCAATCACCATCAGAGCTGGAGAGCTACTATCTGAGCTGCTATCAAAGTTGCTGTCAGTGGTCAGCTGTTCTCAGAGCTGCTATTGGAGTTACTGTCAGAGCTCTGTCACTGGCAGAGCTGCTGTCAGAGCTGTCACCAGAGCTTAGCCGCACCCAGAGCTAATGGCAGAGCAGTTGACAGAGCAGTTGTCTGAGCTACTGTTAGCATCGGGTGTGGGTAACCTGCCAGCAGTCCTGGTTTGGACCACAAAAACAAGTTGGTTTGGTTCCAGACCCGTCCAAAAACCCGACCTGTTGTCTCTTGGCAGACCAAATCTAAACCTGTACCTGTCAACCCGCAAGTTCCGCCAGGGTTGGCTAGACGTGTCAGTTTCACTCTCTGGTTCTGCATTTTGGGTTTCACATTGATGATCACATTCAAATATGCTATTGTGCATGGTTAAATACAGACATCGGTACAACACAGTGTATTTACGACTGATTTGCTGCCATAATGATCAAAATGAATGGACACACGTGCCCTATCACATTCTGAAGATGCGCGTCAGTGGAGCATCAATTATTGTTGGTTGTATATCATGGGTAATCTGGGTGGCGACAGGTTACACACAGTTATAAACATAGTATTGGGCATCTTTAGAGCAATCAGAGTAAATGAAATACTTCCTACCCCATCTTCAAAATGATCGTCCATGCAGAGCCAACAATTATTAGACTTACATCCTCGGTAATATGAGTGGCGCTTGATCACAATCATCTACATAGAAGCAGACGGCAGCCTCTATAGCAAGTAATGTATGGGATATTCCTGCCATATCCTCTGCGACAGTAACAACTTATTTCATTTACAGAGCTACCACTATGCATTCTTGAGCCTTTTAGCATACAAAAACAGTCAAAACCATGTATATAGACCATAACGGCCACATTGCACTGGGATTAACCATAACGAAAGGCCAACAATCATTGAGACTCCATTGATGCTCATTTTCAAGATGGGGCAGGGAGCACTTGACTTTCTCTTTAGCTGATAATAGCAGCAAATACTTCATTTTAAACTATGTGCAACCTGTTACCCCCCAGATTACCCAAGATACATGCCCAACATTGGATGATACTCTGTTGAATCTCATTTTCAAGACGGGGCAGGGAGGCTGCTGCAATTGGTTTTACCTATAAAGGCAGCCAATATTTCATTTATGAATGTCTGCAACCTACCAGCGGTGTGATTACATCAGCAAAAACTAAATCTCCTTCATTAATTTAATTTAGTGTATTGTACATACAAACTCAAGAAAATGAAATTGAGGTTTCCTTAAAATATGGCATTACTTGATTGTTCCAGATTGTTCGTTGAGTCGTCGCGATGCTGTTTTCAAGCATCACGACCAGTGTATCCACTGTTGCAAATGTGACAATGAGCACTGGACAAACAGTTCACACTTCCTGTGGCAATATCGCAAATAATCTCTCGGCATACACCTATGTAGCGCAATTCAATTAGTCCTCGGAATGATGATAGTACTCGCTCCATACATTGAATGAAGCATGTAGTTCTTGTTTTGAAAGACCCTCATGGCTTAGTTTGACCAATGATAGTTCCCATGCGGAAGTGGTTTAGAAGATGTAATTTGTTGATTCAGGATCGTCAGTACTTTGCAGATCAACTGTTGCGAGAGGATTATGCATCATCGCGATTATGCTTTCACACGTTCAACATCAGACTTCAGTAAACCCTCTGTTCTATTACATTGACTACTATTATGATATATCAACAAAACCTAGAATAAAATAGCACACAAAGGAAATCCTAAATCTGATCACTGACACCATTCAAAATCTCCAAGTGACATCGCAGCCTCTACAATCGTACTTCCATCCACTATTCTGGTATTTTCAACGCTGGGGATGTTGGTGATATCTTTGCTGGTGCTGTTGCTGTTGCTGCAGGGGACGGGCTGGCTGCTGCAGGCAATGGCAGACCCACTCATAGGCAAAACTGCTGAGAATCGCATACTAGCTTCAGAAGCAGCAAAAATACTGCGGAGAGGATTAAAAGAATTGTCGGGCTGCTTTATCAGCTCCTCCAGGATGCAATGATGGTAGTCCTCACCACACCTGCCTTGATTGTTGTGAGGTTGTGCAATCGCTGGGTCTGTACAAGTTGAGTGGATCCATCGGTGGATTATGCTGCAGATATTATCTATCTTGTTGGCTTGAACCTCTGGCAAGGAAAAACAAAAATCCATGTCGAGACAACGAAATACATATGTGCATGCATTATTAACTGGGTGCATAATGTGTCTTGTATCGCACTGACGTTGTGCTGTACCTCCTGGACCAAACTCTGGCGGGACCATATACTCTCCTGTGTTTCAGGCCGACAAACAATGGTGGATGGCCGTCGCGGTGAGGGCAATGAATGTCAGGTTGATTTTATCAATCAATGATCCATTTTTCATTCCCATTTGTCATATGTCATAGAAGTATGTCAAGTGAATAAGATCCACAATTTCAGTCGCTGCAAATCAAGTCTTGCACTCCTAAAGTGATCCTCAAGACAACAATTAAACAACAAGGGAACTTTGAACTTATCTCACAAACATTTGTGGGGCATGTAAACCTGTTCATGGCCAATGGACAGGCTACCATTTTCCGGATCTCTGTAGGCAGCTGTATCCAAAATCCATAAATAGAGTCAATTGAGGACTTGTAGCGGTATAACATTGCTGCATGGCAGCATGTAATCTTTGCGAGAACCAGATGCACCATGTCAGCACTGAAAACAATTGTTGAGATAATTCATTTACCACTGAAATGTAGGCATGTGGAGGGTGTGAGATTTGCTGGGCTGGATAAATCCTGGCGATTTCCTCATACCACCAACTATGAATCTGGGCGGTCTTCACCACATTTGTGGCAAAGGGATTTACAAACATCACATAATTGATAGCTATAGACTTCACACGTGGCATATCCATCGCCATAACTCCTGAAAATGTTGTCTGGGCGTCGTATTCTGCGCCGACCATGAGGCTTGTTACGTCGTCAACAATGGGCTCATATCCCCACAGATTTCCAGCTTTCGAAGCAACCAATTGCTCACCAGCATTGCTTGAATCCTTCCTCTAGAAAATATATACATTAGCAGGCGAATTCAATCATTCAAACTCTTGATTGAATACCTTTGTGGATGCCAGCGGCGCAGGCTCGCGTTCGTCATCCTCTTCTGAGACAATATAGACCTTCCAACACAGGATGTAGGAGTTGTGCTGATGTACGTGTTAATTGAGGTGGCATGACTTGTTTTCCAAGTGTTGACTTGAAGGAATCTTTTAATGGCCGCTTGCCAATTGTGTTCCTGGGTGGTCGCGGAAGAGGCTCATCGTCGGATTATGAATTGTCATCTCGATGGTCACAAGTGTTTGATGGATATCGTGCTGAGATCATCATCGAGATTCTTGTCATAGATAGATTGCCGCCGGGAGGAACCGTATAGAGATGTTGGTCCGTACTCCCGTACTGTGACCCTAATCATCGATAACAATACTGCTGCCAGATTGGTACAGGCGGCGAGGAAATTGAGCAACCCAACGCTTTTTTGTGTCGTTTATTGAGGCGAACAAGCCGACGGCACAGCTGGTGCCCAGACGCCTATGGGTGGTGGCCGCAGCAACCTTCCTCTTGATGACATCCTCCCACCTCCAGCCTGGGATGTGATTGATGATATCAGGGAGGAATCGGATGGTGATGATGAGACGCAGCACCGAAATCCCACAAACTTCCCGACAACGACAACAGGCTTCAAAAAGTTTCTACAGAAGTTTCAATAGAGGATTATTAGACAGCAGCAATACCTCAAAGTCATCGGAAACGGTGCACTGGGTCTCTTTGCTAATTACAAGCAAAGGATTATTGCTAATGATGATGTGGTTTGTCTAAGCGAGTATGATCACATTGTGAATCCCCCTGCTGCAGGCTCTTTGGCCAATAGGAAGCGTACAAGTAGCCACTCAGCTTCAAATTAGTCATTGCGAGGATGGAATGCACTGGCTGGCTGGTAGTTCAAGGATTTGGGTTGTTGGTGGGTCATTTTCTCACACTTTGGAGGGTGGACGGATGGGTGATAATTTGGAGTTTTTTGGTGAGGTTTTGGGTCTCTTTGTGGTGTTTTGTGTATTTGATTGTTACATCGTTCATATTCAGGCATGAAGGGCTGTGTTGAGAGTTCACAATGTTGGGAGTAATTGTTGAGACCTTTATTTTTCGGAGAGGCATAGAGGCAGCAATAGGACTCCATATCTGGCGCGCATGTAATTCGTAGTTCAGTATCTTTACTCGACAGAAAGCAGACTGAATGATTAGTGGAACGCGAACACTTTTTAGCTCGTTGCGATAACACTTTTCGTCAATGGAACCCAATCAACAGCCCTGCTGCATGGTTGTCAGCTCCCATCCTCAGTTCCGAGTTCCCATCTGTTCAAGGAGTTGGAAGTGTGGGTGGTGGGACAAGCCAAGATCTTTGAATCATCGACAGGATAACAAGATGCATCATGACGATGCTTTGAATCATATCAACCCTATCTTTCATTTACACAATGCTTTGAAATATCTACTCTATATTCATTTACATTTCCATTAGTGACTCCTTTAATTTTTTGCACTTGTCACTCGCCACCATTTTAAATCATGACAAGATGGCGCAGCACTTCTCCTCCTCCTCTTCCTTCCAGCACCAGGAGACTGAGAGGCATGCCGGGAAAAACCAACGCTCAGCTAAGGAGGTTGCGATTCCAGGCATGCCTGGAAAGAGTCCGGAAGACATGTCGGTGGTTCATATGTGTATTCTCAATGCTTGTTCATCATTGAAAGTTAGGAAGTATCAGGTGCACCAGATTCGACGAATTCTTCTTGCCCCCAATTCCCGAATGTTTGCACTTATATGCAAGGACCCTATTGATGCAAGCATTGGAGGTTTTTTTAAGCCAACATACCTAGAAACGAACCAGACGCACCTGAAGAACTCAAGACATTGACATAGTTGTATCACTAACCAACTCTCAAGTCCAGGCATCTGGAATGCTGAGAAATGGGTTGATCATAATCGCCCCTGCATATGACTCCTCCAACGGTAGTTCATTATGCCTCTAGTTCGAGCATCTGAGTGGTGATTGCCTGGCACAGATTTTACGGGGTGTTGACAAATCCTGTAGAATTTGCATGCCGGATAGAGTTGGGATGTTGGTGAGTGGCAGCCTTCGAAGTTACATGGGTTCAAACTGAGGTTGTTGCTGATAGTGGATATATATGAATCTTTGAATGTGGTATACCAGTCAGAAAGACACCCTATTTTCACTGTATTTCTGTTGATGTAGGATTCAGCAGCAAAGGCAGTGGTCAACTAGACAATGTTGTGTGCAGAACATAACTTTTAGCGGTCCGAGCCTGCTGAATCACAATATGTATGCAGTCACTGTAAGAGAGGTGCGAGAAGCTGGGTTTACAAAGGAGAAATTCAACATACAGAACGAATGGTAAAGGTATGATGAAGATTCAGGGGTTACCTAATCGATTCAAGTTCTCATGAATGCCAAGATTGCTACCGAATAGGTCATAAATAGTCACTCACATCAAGATGTTGCACATACTAACTTGTAAACACTGCATCATTTAATCACAAACTCGTTATGAGTCTCAAAGCTACAATGTTGACGTAACATAAATATTGTGGTTTAAAGCAGTGCATAAGAACAATATGAATGCGTCATGAGGCTTTATCTGACAGGGGAAAGCTGAATAACAGCATGCAGTTCTGGCCAATTGAGGTTCAGCAAGGGTTCAGTCGGCATGCAGGATACAATCCAATGTAATGGCTGGGATTGCAGGCTCACCTTACTTTGACAATAACTTGTACTCAGAGAAACTGTGTTTTCTTAACTCAAGTTTTCATCACGATTTGTTCAAATTGCACTCTTGGGATTGGATGCTGGCTGAAATCAGATGTTGTCTGTTTATAATTTGTTACGCACTTTAGGTGTTCAAGATATGTGGTGGGTGGGAGCTCGCTGGTCACCAAATCAGCTGCTGAGCAGAAATTGGTATTCAGATTCAATCTGTTTGAACTCTCTTGATGAAAATCGGTTCGGAAAATCTATTTTAAGATATGTGTTTTTGGCGGCCCAAACTTACAAGTTAGTCAAAATGTAGTTAAGTCTGGATTGGAAGGGTTGTGAATGTAAGTCTATTTGGGGAGGTGTGGTGTACTAGTGAGGAGGAGTTGCCGGTTATCTGCAGAATCGCTGAGCTGATACCATCTTTTGAGGTTCACTCACTCAAACTGTAGCTCAATTATGGAGCCTGAATGACAGAAGCTATTGTTTAATCTTGGAAATTGATAGGTCCAAACATACTTCTTAGCCGAAATGCAGTTAAGTGTGGTTAATTAACGCACAGGGATATGCATCTACAGTAAGCATGAGGAGAACAATGTCCTCCAAAGAATGGATTGACACAGAGTATGACATACATGACGTTCAAGCAGTGGCCTTCACATACCATTCAAGAATTGATTCAGATTTCAGCGCAGGCCGAGTGGTATGAGCCGCGCCTGCACCTCCAAGTTCGGTATCTGAACGATGACACTCTGTGTGTGCTGCCAGGCAAAGATTCACAGCATTCAGGAAGGAAGAAAATATGCTTGGAATGGAGTAAAATGAATTGTTCAGAGGCCTGCCTTGGAGTGGCATTATATGTTAATAATGTGTGGCAGCTTGTCAAGATTGGCAGTTGAATGGAATAATCGTGCAGTGTCAAATCTGAGATCATCAAACTCGACAGGATAGTGCCCTTGAGGTGTGCGTGAACTTCATTCCGACGCGAGGAAATACTTGGCTGTATTCTCTTTGTCAGCCTGGAATATACTAGCTGTGTTTTAGAATATGATTCATCCATCCAATATCGGTTGGACTGTCTTTCTATCCCTGGATGGTGAGAGATATTCTGTGCTAGATCTGTCTCAGGAGAGTCGAGAAGTTGACAGTGATTCTCTTGTGCAATTGAGTGAAAATCATTCAACATTGTTGTTTCAGTGAATATCCAGAATTCTTTTCTCAGTGTAGTATCTGGCGCGCCCAAAATAGACACGCATCAAATAATTGGAATGTAACCTGGAGGTTAGAGTGCACCTGAAAACTCGGATCTCGTTCGCAGATTTCGGGTTCACAATTCCACGTGGACATTGTAGAATGAAGTTATGTAGTTTCGACAGATTCTGACAAGAGATTATACGGCACCTCGGAATTTGACTCAGTCCACCATCATATTGGTGTACCTACTTATCATCACCTAGTGGTTCATCCAAATGTGGCTATCATTCTGTTTACTAGATATCTGTTTTCCTTTGACTTCATCTCATACTTATCACTGTAACTAAGTAACACGACATGGAATCAAACTCTAACCATTACCCCTGGACACCTCAATTGCCCTTTATTCTCCATACCATTTCACTATTTTGCATTAGTTGGTGAAATTGTGTTGGTTGAATGTTTAAAGAGGAGTGTCTTGATTTCAGTGCCCTAATCATTATCGTTAATACTCACCATCTGACGGCATGAATTCTCTTTGCTCCATAGGCTGTTTTGTATAGTCCTGACGACACACTAGAATCCGGTATATCATCGACTTCGTGATGTTCGCTCAGCTCATCAGACTATGCCGGACTCTGATTTGTGCCACTCCAGAGAGCTCCTGCAGATCACTTGCTCTGTTATCATAACCATTGGGTCCAGTGCTTAATAGCCATGTGTGTGGAACTATGTTTTGCACCCGTTGGACAACCTGTGCAAATGCCTGCCACTGCTCATTGAATATCCAGAATGTCTGAGTTATTACCCCATGGTTTGCTGCTGTGAGATTTACGTCTGTCCCACCCACTTTGGGTGTAGTTACAAACAAAGAGGGATTTGGCAAATCTTAGAATTTGAGCTGCATTTTTCTGCCCTCATTATTGCCCATTTCAGTATACATGAAGATTATATCCAGATGATCCACAAATATCTTTGTGAGCCACCACTTCAAATGACGACCTTGGGCTGGCAGAGGACAAATTAGTACTTCCTTTGGAGGAGGTGGTGTACTAGGCAAGGCACATTTATTACTTGAGGGTTATGTAGGAGTGTCTTGCTTGATGCTTCGTCTTTGTCAGGTTCAGGATACCACGCAGGTACATTGTCAAATATTGACAGAAATGTGTCTCTCAGCCATCGGAACATTGGAAAATCCACCCATCTATTGAGTGGCCAGTCCTTATAGCATTGTCTGGAAACCTCATTCCAATCCTCGGTGTCTCCAAATACCAATGAAACAGATGCCAGCCACCACCTATGTACCCTCCACGCTCCTGAAGCACCCCATTAGCTATATCTCACCACAAGGCTCTTATGTTTCGTTTGCTAGTCCTCCATTCATTTAAGATCAACAAAGTGTGCATTAACCTTCAGTATCTGAACTAGGGGTATGCGATGTGCGAGCTTTCAATCTGACCACCTCCTTATCATCCAGGGCTCTGAAATTTGAATAATTTGGCGTGCTGCATCAGGTTGAGTGACGTGGTCTTCAGTCCGGATTGCATCTATCAAACTCTTCACAGCGGAATACAGTGCATTGAGGCCGTGCATTTCCATCACAGTATCATCCACTGGATCTTCAGGCGCACCTGAAAACAGTGATATCATCTGATAACGCCAGTCATAGAGTGAATGGAGTCACAGCGTTGCAGTCACTTGAAGTATGAATGCAATTCTACCATTCGTCACATTTCACCAGCCCATACAATTTTCAGTCTTGTATCGTTGAGATTCATCAAAAATCACAAAGTTCCATGTACAGTGTGAGAGTTGGCCATTGCTTGATGGCTTTATTCTAGATGTCAAGGTACCATATGACACAAGGTGAATAATCCATCGGTGTTCCGACATTTCAGCACTGGTGTTCAGATCCAAGTCAGTGAGATTTGCATTTTCAGTGTGCACCATGTTGACGAGTTTGAAATTGGATGAATGTGTAATCTCGTTGAGGAGAGTCTTGAAGGTCTCTGCCACTCAGGGCATTGTGACCACCAAGATTGGTTCATGGGCCAATATAAGTGCTGGATGCCCTTGTGGTGGTGCTATCTGAAGCTCCAACAGGCAGCAGGGCACCGAATTCAATTTCTGGAAGGAATACCACTCCCGTTGTTTACTGACAATGCTTGGAAAGTTGTTGAACGCCAAAATCACCCACTCTTCAAGGGTATTTCCCCATAAATTGACCAGTGGCAACTCCATTACAACTTTCTCAGTCACCAATTTGCAAAGCATTGCCGCTGCAAGTGAGGTGGAAGTCTTTCCAAGACCCATTTCATCTGCCACCAGTGGTCCTGGCATAATAGCATCCCAAACCCATCTTCTCATACTGAACCAGATGGCCGAAAGCTGGTGCGCCAGAAACTTAGTTACTGGCAGGCCTGGAATCGATTATTTGTGGCCTGGAATATGGTCATCTGTTGATTGGCAAATAGGATTGGCATTCAGCAGCCTGACAGCCTCATCAAGACATTCATGTTCAATGTCGTTGTTGAGTTTGTTGAGAAAAGTGCTCAAGACTGAACTGGTATCATCTGAATCGAGGGCCTTCCCGCCATCCGGTTGCTCCTGATTCTCTCTTGAACCTCGGTCAGTTATCTTTTCGTCCTTAATGATCTCTTTCAGTTGCTCCGAGGTGCTTTGGACAGCTGAGTTGATACTGCAGTGCTTCTGAAATTCATTGCAATGATAGGTATTTCACTGACAAGCATTTGGACCCAATACTATGTGGAATATAATCAATTCTATTCACTTAATCAGAACTTACATTGATACTATCAAGTTCTTTCCCACCTGCCTCATCATCCACCACTCGGTCATTTTCATCGGATCCCTCTGAAGTCTAGGTATCGTGATTAGCTGTGCACATAACTTCCCGTTTCAAGGCTAGTGGGGATTACCTTTGCCGGTCTCATTACATGCTTGGTAATATCCTTCCCTGTAGCTGCCTTTATTTCTACCGACAATGGTTTCACATGTTGTCCCAGTTTTGACTTGAAGGCATTAAAAAGGGAACTGTTGTATGAAATCTGACCATAGAGAGGGTCATTCATCATTTGCCCCACTGCATATAATCCCGTATACTTTTCATTCTATTTTTCCTGTGTCAAGTTGAATCTGTATGGAGCAGTCAGACAGTATGGTTTGTTCGGGTCCAATTTCTTTTCAATGAAATCTATCAGCTCCTCCCAGTGCCTCACATCTGTGTACCAAGCTTGGAGTTCCATGCTGGATGTCTGGTCATCGTTGTAGTTTGGCACTCAACAAATCACAACCATAAAAGTTGAATTTCGCAACTCACTGAGATTACCTCTCGTATTTTTGCCCAAGAGCTCTCCAACATTCATCGCTGGATGCTTGTTGCCTCGCCTTCACTTTCTCCTCTCCTTGCGACCCTCACTTATACATTTCTTCAAAAACATCACAACCCACTGTCGTCGAATTCATTTGGCATTATCGATGTTTCCCATAGGCACCCAGTTCTGGCACTTCTCCAAAAATCTGCAACCGCCATCCCACAGTGCAGGGGTCTATCTCACTGCTGTTTCGAACGGTTCTGTTCTGGGATAATCGACCGATGCTTCTTCTGCAGAAACCTAGCCACTAATACTTTCTTCCACTTGTGGAATGCACTACAGTTGGGCTGCTCTATCCTGTTGCCAAATTGCTTCAAGGAGAATTCAGTTTGCTGTAAGCTGATTGGGGCTTTGACTTTGGCCGCACCAAAGTCTGACAAATCGTCACTCTCATCATCTGTGTCGAATGCGTCCTAAGAAATCTCTTGTAATGGGGGGAAATCCGCAATCCCTACCACATCTTTTTTGCGTGCATCGGCAGGTGGGCAAATTTGTCTTGTTTGAAGGCTAATAGGGGGTGTCCCAGATGCACCGGGAAGTTGGCTGTATAGAGTAGAGGAAGAAGGTGTCGGCCACATTACTGGAATGATTCCAGGCGGTACTGGAAGCACATGAGGTGCGGCTGGGGATGACGACCCCTGTCCAGTGAATTGCTGAGTGGGAACCATTTGAGGTGCACCATAACCTCCTTGCGGGACATCTTATTCTTGCCACAGTGGCCCATTACTTGGATATCCCTGGGTTGCACCAGAGTCTGGTTGAGAGCTTGGTGTCATGTTGGATGGGGCAGGGTGGTAGAAATGGGGTGCCCCTGGAAATGGAGGCTGCGAAGGCGGGTAACTATACCCTGGTAGTGGACGAAATTGATTTGCGGTTTGCCCGAATTGAGTGTCTTAGCTAGGTATATTCCCTGCCTTATTATTTGATGCTCCTACATTGTCATCTCGGCGTTGATGTGATGCAAAGAGCCCACCCAGTGGAGCTATATTGGTTGTCTTCGGCCCAGATCCATTTGTTGACATCATATGTGAAAAAAAGATGGGGGTAAAAAATTAAGAATTCACTTGGTGATTTGGAATGTAGTGCAGTACAGTTGAGAATATAGAAGGTAGCAGTGACCTTCTCCAGAATGATGGCCTCTTATATTCATTTTATTTGTCACAAACGATGGTGTTACACTGCACCTTTGATCCCATGAAATCCTGCTGAGATATAGAAATTATAACACACACATCCTGTCGTACTTTGATAAATGCTCGAATTCCCGGACGATGATCTTGGATCAATGTTCACCTTTGTTCGGTTCATGACTACAAAGGTCACAGACGGGATTCAACATGATATCTCCAGGAAACCAACAAGAACTATGTCTGGTTGGAAGGATAACATGACTACGTATTTTACACTCCAAATGTATGTGTACAACCTGGTACTTCATTCGATGTGAGGCCTGTTCCTCAAGCAGCAACAGTGATTGCTTCCTTTGGCGCTCCTTGTGTAAGCTTCCTTGGCTCCTTAGGAACCACCTACCAGTCAAGAATCGTTATTGAAGGAAACATCTTACCAGCCAATCAGTTCTCGATGATCATTGAGTGGGCAAACAGCTAGCTAAGAAACTTGCCTTGTCATTATATTAACCTGATGATATTCGCTGCTTGAGGCTCGAGCGTAGACAAAATCTGCAAGATGCCGCAATGATGTAGTATACATTAAGGCTGATCATAGTAGCACTGGGTGATTAGTATTGAAAGTTGATTGCCGTGATAACAAAAGACACTTTCTCTGCTAACGATTCTCAGTAGATAATGTGCAACATCAATGTGTGGGACTTGATAGATATTATCCTAGTTTGTGAAGAAAACTGATAGTGAGGTGACATTGTTTTACCCCTTTGTGTACATTTGGTGGGGTGTGATGCGGCTTTGAAAGTGATAAGTTAACCTGAGTTAGCTTGCTTTCAAACAAATATCCCTGAGGCTGAAATCCAGCAACAAACCATACCCCCCAAAGCTTCATCAAGATTCGTCAGAACGCTGAGCATTTCTCAACAATGGTCAATACTCGCCGGAAACATGTTAAATGCTTAATCTGCAACAAGGAATCATGCAACCAGAACCGACTGGAAGCTCACTATACACAATATCACCCAATATCGATCAATGAAGGGCTATTACCCAACGGGATTCCACCATGCGCCAGCTGGTATCACCCAGAGCCATTATGGCTTGACAACCATGGGTGGACCTGAAAGGCCATGGACAAACTGTTAATTAACGATAGACTCATAGACACTGTGCCGGGTGCAACACCACCTCAAGATACTACCAATGAAGATCCTATAGACCCTCAGCAGTCTGATTTTACCTGCACCCCTGTTTCAACCAAGACAAAAGTTCATAGATCGGTAGTTGGAGTGGAAAATATGAGGGGGAAAACATATGGCAAAGCAACTGGATTGTACAACAAGCATTGCAAGTACGCAGAACAATGGAATCCATAACATCCATATTGGCCCACACACAACGTTTACCAGGCTTAGTCATGTAGCCAACACACAAAAACCATTCTTAACCAACATGGCAGGTGTGGACTGGACAACTACAAAATCGAATCATTCCAATCAGCAGATGTTCTACAAGAGCTGGTCTCTGATCTCAATTGCAGTCTCGGCGATGATAGTTGGATTGAAGATTACTCTTATATCTTTGGCATATTATACTACAGGGATATTTTCAAATGTATCCAGTCTCTTTTGCCACATTTCCCAATTCAGGCACACCTTGATTTTGAATCGGTGTACCTCGCTGACTCCGAGGGTTGTCCAATCTACAGTCAGACGAACATGGGTGATTGGTGGTGGAATAAAAAGGATCAACTTGCTGGCGGAGCGACAATTGTACCAGTCATATGTGCATCCGACAACACTCACTAGACCAATTTTTTGAATGATCAGCATGCCTGGCTGCTGTATCTCACAATTGGTGACATTTGAAATGAGATCAGCTGTACACCTAACTGGAGCACTTGGATTCTTCACAGGCTGATCCGATGTCCCACGAAAGGTGCCAAAAACATTGACGAGGCATTGCATTCCGTGGTTGGTACTGTGTTTACTAAACTTTGGCATCTTGACATCACTGGCCCTGGCTTGAAATGGGATTGTGCTGATGGATTCCAGCGACAATGTTATACTCTTTTGGCTGCCTGGGTTGGAGATCATCCAGAACAGGTAATGATTGCTCAAGTCTCATATGGCTCATGCCCGATGAGTGATATTTCTCAATGTGCACCGATGGGGCATGCAACTTCTTGATTACCCGATAACTCAAGAGACCAGCATTTTTACTCCAAACTGCTGGAGAACCATAATATTAATGCTCTGCACACTCTAGGTGTCTACGCAATCCGCAATGAGTTCTGGCAATTTCCTCTCTGCAATGTCCATCACCTTTGGCACCCTGATGAATTGCATTAGCTGCTCCTGGGTATAGATAAAGACTTATTGTGCTCACTGCTCACATACGTGAAAGCTAGAAATGTCAATAATCAACTTGACAATTGACTCACATTGGTGCCACGATATCCCGTCTCCAGCACTTTGCTATACCATTTCATTCATTGAACAGCGGCACCTGGCATGTGAAAGAGTTCTGTGGAATGATCAGAACACTAGCAGTGAATTGCACTCCAATTCATGTCAACTCCATGGATGACGGGAAAACAGCGGCAGCAACAGCCTAAAATGAAATGGTGATGGGAGCAATGCAGGTATTATGTCAATTCTCCATACCTGTTAGCCACCAAAATCACTTCGATCCATCCCTCAAAGCACTGGACAATGCTATCAAGACATTTTACCAGATGTAAGATATTTTTTGAGACCAGAAAATGTCGAAGTCTGCAAAGGCCAAAGTGGAAAACCAGTTGGCCAGGGAATCTCATCAGTGACATGAGCAAAAGATTCATCAGATTCGTGCTGCAATTCAGGCTGTTTTGTATGGAGCTGAAAATGTATCGACAACACAACGTAGACAATTTCAGGTGCCCCTGAAAGAGTCTGGCAAGCGGCATTGACTTGGTCAGATGCTGATTGTCAGAAGGCACAAGAGTGAGTGGAGTACGAAATCCATCAGATGACACCTGCTAAACGCAAGGTGTTCGAGAAATCATTCCAACATCATCAGCTACAACTATTGCAGGCAGTCGCGACTAAGGCAACTGGCCCCAGAAGTAAATTCGCCAAAGAACTTGCCCTAATGAAAACTGCCGCCAAAGATGAGACTTACGGGGTGACAAACACGACCGCCGACAAGAAATTATAATTTCAGATCAACCTATCCAATGCTGTGACAGACGCCACAACCAGGATCTTGGCTGATATGGAGCGGGTCACTAACCAGCTGCAGAGAGATTTATGGCAGCATATCCAATGAACAGAAGTGGTCCAAGAACGAAATCTCCATCCATTTGATCAAGTTTGAAGCTTGGTGGGAGACAATCAGCATTCAGGCGCTGCAGAGAACCATTGAATAATGCTTAATACATTTTAGATATCGAATGATGCATCTTGTACACCATATATCAGAGTCAATTCGGCGATTGGGTTCCGGTGACCATTTCACCACCAAGATTTCTGAACACCTACATATCATCAATGTGAAAGTGGCATATCGATGTAGCAACAAAGTCAATTGTGTTCGACAAATGCTGAAGCACAACGACTAGTGACCCGGTCCGGACTATATGGAGGGGACAATATCATATCTTGCACTCCAAGGCTGGTACAATGATGACTCTGCAAATGGTTTCAACCTACTGTCTGCTACTGATGAATAGTGGAATACAGACTGAGCCCACCTGTTACGTCTCCAAACAATTGAGGATGAGCCCTTTATCTGCCTTGTATCACAGCAGTTATGTCATTTGAGAGAAACGCATATCTGCGGAGTGTGCAGAAGTATCAAATTAATCCCACTCTGGGATGCATCAGAAGACTTCGGAATTCCCAACTTTGGACACCTATTCCGCACACAAATTGAAGAGGACTGGGGACACTAAGTTAGTGGACTTGTGCTCGGATATAATAAGACTGTACTCCTAGACTGTATATAGATTAACCTCCAGAATGGGTTGTTGTATTACTGTCAACAATTTCACAACCCTACTTCTGTTGAGCATCTGGGACTTGATTGCAAGGTAGAATATACCAATGCCAACCAAGGGATCATGCCTGAAGCTCATAACATCTGGGTTCAGTATATACAAAGTGAAGAGAATCACCTCAGTAACACCTTCCAAAGACAAGTTCCTTCTTTTCCTGTATTATACTTCAGCAGGACTCCACTAAATCAGATCCTCCAATTTCAGAAGCGCCTGCCAGCCAGGAAAGCATTATCGACCTTTTCTAAGAGGTGCAGGAATACCCAACAATGGGTTATATGTCGTCAAGCACAAGAATACGCGGTGGTGATTCCAACAATGTACAAAGATCTTCACGGTTGGGCTGATTGTGTTGACGGATTCATCCAGGTTGTCAAACAGACGAATAAGATGCATATTGTACCCGTTGGAGGAATAGTTGGACAGGTACATTTGGTGTACAAGAAAGCTGCATCGTGCGGCATCAATAGTATATGGCTTGTAACAAATCAGGTTGATTTGAATTCCTACTGGCCTGTATAGTATTTAGATTTGAACGTCGAATTCTTGTGTGTAGCTGTGAGATAGTTTATCGAATTGTACTATTCGATATAGACATTATATAATCTAGCTCCCGGAGAGTCGGGCTCCAGGTTCACCAGAATCATCTTGGAGACAAGTGTAGTAGTCCCAGCAGCTCCGAAATTATACCAACTTAAAGGCATCATTTCAGAGCATTCGGAAGACGATCTCATACAATTTAGAATATTTTTGTATTCCGTTCGGCTACGTCAGAAGCATTGAGGAGCACCTGAACGTACTCTCCAGGCACCTGAGAGGCATATCATTTTTCATTCAGCCTGTTTGGGAGCTGCTGGGATGTACTGGAAGAATAGGTGTGGCTGTTCATAACAGTTTAGTCGTTTAGTTATGACTTCCGAATCATTTTACATTTTGCTGATGTTCAAGACACCCCAATATGGCATGTACTATCTAAATCTGTTTATATTGATGAATAAGTAGTAAAAGGGATAGCGAACATGGACTCCTTGACTGGGAGTATATTGTTGGGAGACTCTAGGGTAGATAGAGAACATTTCATTATAAGAAATACAGACTCTCTCATTCGCAGCTACTGGTCTCAAGCACATTTGCAGATCTCTCATTGATCCGTGCAATTTGTATTGTTCCTCAAGACCTCTTACTGAGCGTTCACAGATACACGTAATCTGTGCGATTATTCAGGTACCCTTGCGAAGTGTTCTGGGATCTACGCCATTTGTGTGGTTCATTATGGCCAGGTATCCATTCATCTCCTCTTACTCACTTCCTACGCTCCTCAAGCTTGAACAACTCAGTCTGAAGAATTCCCTATGAGTCACACTCAGGGTCAGGTGGAATGGTAATGTTGGGATCTCTGCCTTCTAGCATCAATGATTGACCTCATCGTGGTCAAGTAAGCTCATTGATGTACTCCAAGGCCGTGATGGAGCAAGTGTGCAAATACACTTGGAAACTATAATTGTACGACATTGCAGTTACACTTGGAGAGGGTAATCATGCAAGATTGGAGATGCACGTCAAGCCCTTGATCAAGCGAGTTTTGGAGATGTACTCGGAGGCTGTGATCGAGTGAACTTAGAGATGCACTTGGAGGCCATATTACAGCGAGATTGAAGTAGCACATGGAGGCAATCAATCTGGAGGCGGTCACTTTGGAGGCAGGGAATCTGAAGGGGGTAGTTCAGGAGGGAGGCGTAACATGAGCTGAGACTCTATTCATAGGTTAACTAGTAATTGTAGGAATGTAGAGAATTGAGAACAACATGGTCTGCCGAGAGATGAGTGACTGGATGGGAGTGGGAGACAGTGGTTGTTGGGATGATGCAGTAATCGTTTTATGCAGTATGCAGTGTATGCTGAACTCAGAGTATGCTGTACTTGGTGTTAACTTCTCATCGTGGTGTGGAGACGATTGAGACGGATGTCTCATCTTCCTGTTCATTGGTGATGGTTGAGTCGAAGAGGATGAAGATAGAGATGAGAGGAGATGGGACAAATCATCATGAGAAACTGGGACATAGGAGAATTTTGAGTGTGAGTCAATTAACCATCCCCGATAAGCAATGTCCAAATCCCAATCTGGTGTGTAATCACACCGATACACTGTCTTCGCAACCCAATCAGGTTGGTTCCCCCCCTGATTTTTCATATGCACGTGTATCCTCCACAGAGTTCTCATTTTCATCCCACATTTCTCTCTTACTTGTCCACAACTCTAACATCATCGCAGAACCCAATGTTCAGTTATTCTTCACTGTATAACCATGTTATGATTATCAGTTGACGCCGAGTACAGCACACACCAAGTATGGCGCCCAACGAGTAGAGCATACACCCAAGATGATTTCTGTTCCTTTCATTCGGATGCTTATGAGTGGTGTTAGGGGGGTCCCAATGACCTAAGTATAGGTACTTTGAACAGCCCTAGATCCTATTTCAAAGTATATCTCTAATATGGTCTGGAGATACTTGAGATATTTGATTTAGTCTTTTCCTTTCTTTCTTAAATAATTTCCTAGGAAGTAATTTCCCTTGTTGCGTCTGACGCAAAGGATCAACCTGTTTAGTTGAATGTTGCTTTGATTCAATTGCCTGTCGGTCCTTTATGAATTGACCAATCAACTGATTGGTAGCCCCTATGATGGAATTGTTAGACCAAGTCTTTGTAGAGTACGTCATCATGTGGCTGTGGGTTAGGGCTGGCAGCTACAATATAGGCTACGTGTCATCTTAGACTTAGACTCAATCAATCAATCGTCTCGACAGGTTCGTCACAACAGGTTATGAGCCCGGTCGCGACCACAATCCGGATACCATTTTCGACAACTATCAAGCAATAACAGTCGAATCGCGAACCTTCATACAAGCAAGGCCGCATGGTCCGGGATCAGGACACCCTACGGACTCAGGACGACAATTCCACGATGCAAAGGACTCAGATGTCTCCTCTCGACGAAATCTCACACTCAACCGCTTAGAGGCCTGCGATGGCCACGAAGGCCGCGATGGCCGCGATGGCCGCGATGGCCGCGATGGCCGCGATGGCCGCGATGGCCGCGATGGCCGCGATGGCTGCGATGGCTACGATGGCCACAGTGTTGAGTTCTATGGGTATACGAGATTACGGTAACCAAACGACACGTCGACAGGACACGTCGACAGAACACGTTCGGGACGAGTACGGAGAGCAGTTTGGCAGGAGTTTGGGTCAACATCGTGTCAACACCCTCAGAGGACATCGGGTCAACACCCTCGGAGGAGCTCGGATCAACACCCTTGGAGGAGTTCGGGTCAACATTGGCATCAACAGAATGAGTTCGGGTCAACATCGGCATCATTCGGATGTGTTCGAAGCGATTTCGTAACAGGTCAACCGGCTGCCAGCCAACCAGATCGACATACAGTATGGTATTTGGATAGTCTATGAGAAGTGGGCAGGTAATGGACCGCGGATACTTAGGAGATGTCGGCGGACACACACTAAACCCCTGGGGAGCGTTGCGGTTGGTCCGCCAGAGGAACGCGCTGGGTATGTGATTTGCGACAGACTCCAGAGACCGGCGGTGGCAATTGTGGCCATGAATCCAAGAAGTCTGTGGACTCCTCTACTGTGAGGACGAGGAAGCTTGGTTAGCTGTACAGTGTGTATTGTACCTTTACCCTAAACCTTCAATGACGACAACCCCTCCTCCACCCGGGAGGCTGAGTACGGGGATCCACGATCTACGGGAACACTGAGTTTCCTAGAGCTAGCAGAAGCGGGAGTGTGACCTTCGGAGAAGCGTCTCCAATTCGAATTGCAGCTATGGAGAAGTGTCTCCAATTTCAACCCCGACACTGACACCGACACCGACACCGGCACCGAGACATACTCGACTACACGAGCATCCGTCACCGTTCAACAGCTTATGTGCACTTGCGTTTAAAAAGAAATGATGATCAACACTTCCACTTGGTTTGTCGAGTGGAAGTTAACATCGCCACGGAGAAGGGTCTCCAATTTCAACGCGCCACCGTACAACCGACTGTGAGCCCTTGTGTTTAAAAGGGAAAAGACGATCTTCCGCTTCGTTTGTCGAGCAGAAGTCAACATCGCCATGGAGAAGCGTCTCCAATTTCGACACCGACGGCACAACCCATGATTGGGACTGAGAGGCTGCGTACGGGAATCAACGACACTCCAGCTGGTTGGAGCAGTACCTTCAATAAAGTTATTCAACGTGATACCGATCACAATAGAACAGGACTGTGTGTCACCTTCGGATGAGTGGTTGACTGGAAGTCAAGACAGTTGAAGCCGACAGCACAATCGACTACCGAGTTTAGGAATAGGCCTCTGATTGACGCCTCCAATGGCATGAGCGGTCGTTTGGGAGGAGCTCAGGGCATGACATGGTTTGGCTTCTGTCTTCTGTCTTCTGTCTTCTGTTTATTTTCTGTCTGTTTTTTCAATGGCTTAGTGTTTGATGGACGTGATAACGCCCTGGAGGAGTGTTAAACCGAGTCTGTGTAGAGTACGTCATCACGTGGCTGTGGGTTAGGGCTGGCAGCTACGATATAGGCTACGTGTCATCTTAGGCTTAGACTCAACCAATCAATCGTCTCGACAGGTTCGTCACAACAGGAATCTATCTTTTCTGGTTTGGAATCGCTGATGTCTCTATTCTCAATCAATTGAGAGATCCTTTCCGGATGTATCTGGCTGTAGCTACTCTGTCATTTCTCACATCGAACAATCGGTGTAGATAACCGCGATGTCGTAGTGCCTCCTTCGATCCCAACTTCAGTTCGTTTCTGTAGATTATTGATATGTATGATTAACCCTTATTGAAGACCGATAATTGAAGCTAACCACCAGACTCACTGCGCCACAAAGATGTACTGAATCTTTCTGGCATAAGATATAATCTTGTCCAAAGTGTATACAATGACGTCATTATCGTTCTCGAAGGATATAGTCATTTCTATGGTAATACATATGGACGGTGCAGTGCTGCCGCTACAGAAAGCTAATAGATTTTATATATAATAATAGGTATAGGTATCATGAACACACAATAATAAATACAGGCTTTCTTTCGCTGGTAGGTATCATAGTCTGTTTCACTGCTAGCGCTTTTCTTGTCATTGCCGGAAAAATGTGACCCCTTTATAGAACTTTGATCTGGATGTTACGCATGTGCACCCATACTTCGTTTCTATGATTCTGATAGCAACGTGGTTTGCGTCATACATTCCAAATGAATGCGCCATGGTAGAGGTTGCCACAAATCCCTTTCGTTATTGTGTTCATGCAGGTGAGGTATCAAAGTGTTAAGCTCCTGATAAGAATCAGGCCACACCCGCACAATATCATATATCAGGTCATAACTTCAACCTGGACATCTTGCGCTCGTTTGGTTCGGTAGTTGGGAACATCTGTCGATCATGGTTGGAGTGTCTTCGAGCTAACCCATACTGTAGTGTGACTGCATCATTGGTTCACGTGGTGACCAACCACTACTATGCCAATGTACATCAAATGACCCGTACACCTCGTATTATTGAACAGTGCCCATGCAGTGGCCATTCCGTCACAAATCAATGTGCGGGGATGCTCCAGGCCTCATATCAACAGCCAATGTCATAATCTCTCAATTATGCCAATGCTGAGGCCGGAACTATTTCCTTTGGCTGGGGAGTGCCCAGTAACCAACCTCACACAAGAGATTGGGCTTAAGATGCCACTTAATAGCTTATTACTAATGACTGCCGTGTCTGCGGTGCGAACTTCCATTCTACCCGAACCAGACATAATCCCTGCAGTATCTTGTGCTGAATCCGATTGATGATAAAACACTCGGCAGGACGGTGGCCGTTTTGATCTGGCAGTGATACCGCATCGTCAAATCAGCTGCCGCAGCATATGCTTCCATGAATCCGCCAAGCCGAAGCTTATTCAATCCAGACATGTCCCACTCATACCCTGCTAAAGGTAATTGTGACTGAAAGTTCTGAGAATGCCTAGGGCAGGTGTTATGCATGTCAGATAACCTGAAAGTTACTGACAAGTACCCATCATTGGTTATCCCAGGTTATATAGACAACTGTTATGGGAGAACCCCTAACAAGTGGACCCTTGAATGTAGCTCTAGCTACCGGTGTACCTGCCTTCAACATAGACCGCCATCAGCCAGCTCCACACGAGAACTCAAAGACGTCGTCAGATTGTCACCTTCCCAATGGTGCGAGTTGACCCACTGATGAATATAGTCTTAGCACCTGGCGCACTGTCCATCGACCTCCTCCAAGTACACCTCCAAACTTGCTCGATCACGGCCTCAGATTGTTTCTCTAAACTTGTACAATTACTGCCTCCAAATGTATCTCCAAACTCCCTCGACCACGGCCTACACGTGTATCTCCAAACTTCCTCAATTACCCCCTCCAAGTTCGCCCAGCCACGGCATCCAACTGTATCTCCCAACTCTCTTGATTATGGCCTTCAAGTTCGCATCATCCAGGCCATCAAGTGCATATATCCAATCTCGCTCGATTACGGCCTCCAAGTTAGCTCAATCATGGCCTCCAAGTGCATTGGTCCAAACTCTCTTGATCACAACCTCCAAGTGTATCACCAAACTCGCTCGATTATGACCTCCAGGATTGCATAATGGTGCCCTCACAGTGCATCTCCAATCTTGCTCGATAGTGGGAACAAATTGTATATCTGAATTCACTGCATTATCTTCAGGTGTACCTTGAATTGCCCTCAAGCACCACCTACAGCCGGTCCAGATTTACCGTGTGTAGATGGATAGCTATATAGATATCTAGATTTAATGATACATAGATTCTTGGATACATGGATGACAATACACATTGAATGCATGAGTTTTGAAAATCATTGAATGATAAGTTGTAGCAATGGTTTCCAGGTGCACTAGCAGCATTTTCAAAGATGATGTTATTTTTCCCAGACTGCTCTAATGTGATTTGAGGTGCTCCCATACGTGTTGTTGGAGTTCCCAGGTGCTTCCACGGGCACCCAATGTTCCCTCCGGCGCTCTAAGGTGTTCTGAAACCTATCACTATCACTGCCATCACACTCCTGTACGAGTCATCAGAGGTCTCAGTTACTCTGAAGGCCAGCAGGAGTTCCCTACTAGGATTGCATTGTTTCATGCCATTGACGTAACCAAGTTTACACTCCAAATCCTCTCAGACACTCCTGCGGACTTCCAATGACTACAATTCATTTTGCTGATGAATTGGGAGTTGGATGGGAGAATTATATCTGCTGCTGCAACTGGTACCAGGTTCACATCAGTTTCATATCCATCCCAAAAAGGCTTAGATTTTCAACAGTGTGTCGACCAGGCAGGAGTAACATACAATACTTCTATATATCAGTTTTGAATAATCTCTGACAATCAGTAGTAACCACCATTGGCAGTTGTACCAGCAGCGGTCCCATAGCAAATGCCACTAATTCCTAGTGTTAGCAAGATTTCCTACTTTCAGGTTGGGTTATGGTTCCGGGTGGAGACCAAACCCTAACTGTTCTAGCAGATTTCATTACAGAAACTGCACTTCACATGTCAACATTGCTCACTGGAACACAGTACTGGAGTTCACATCGTATAGCGACATAATCTTTTGGTCAAACATGTGGTTAGATACCCTTGGGTTTCTCTCATGCTCTGATTGTGATCGGAATACTATTTGTCGTGTAGCTATTAACAACCACTTATTTTGGCAGGATTGGTTGCTTTATTCCTCAGCGACTGAACAAATATTGATTCAATTACAAATCTGTGAACGGGAGAGGAAAGCGGACACCGAACTGCATATCTCACATATACACAATATTACAGTACGATGAGACTTCGATTACTGAATTTTAGTTACAGTTGAAGAACCTACTATACAGAACCATGGTCAGGTTCCAACCCAGTCCCAAACCCAGTTGAATTATGTGTGGTCTGGGTTTCAACCTTGACCGGCGTATCCAGTCCGATACCAAACTCAGCCCAGTTCCGGGTACCCTGGAACAATTGCTAGAACCACATGTTCCTTACAACTTTACAGCGATTTGAAGCTCTTTTAGTCTTGTCACCTGCATTCCCAAATGCTCTACTGGTTCCCTTCAACACTCCTGTGTCTATGTACATTTGTTGCCAGTGCTTCCAGGTGCACCTTAAGGAAATGGCATTAGTTCAGTGAAATCCCAGAGGTTGTCTACGACACTCTCAGATTCACCTGAAGATTGCTGTATCAGTCCAGACAGTTCTGTACTATACGCATGCTGGTATTCCTTTCTGACTACCCTTACACACTCCCAGAGGCTCACATTGACTGATATATATTTTCCAGATGAAGATTTCAAGAGTAGTATCAGATTGTGGTTAGATTGTTGATATTTTCCATCGATTGGATGGTACACTGAATGTGGATGCCGTTACAACCTCTCTTCTGCCTACTGAGCCAACTGGGCAAGAGATTAGTATTTGAGTCTACAAATTGTCTGTAAGTTATTAAATGGGTAGACTTGTTTGCATCTTCTTCGCAGCTACTGGTTCTCAGATGAACTAGACATTGGCAACTACAAGTATTCAGAGTTGAATACTAGTTTGGCTAGTTCAGCTTCTTCTAACGTTCCATTTGTTGTGGGCAGATACACTATACATTCAGAACCAGACATTGTCAAGGCTAGAATGAGATACCAAGTAGAATACATTAGTACCATTTCATAGTTTTGAAAACTGGAATATTTACTACTGCTGTTGAATATACAGATTCTTGGTTGTGAGGATTGTTGTTCACCATTATATTAATGATAATCACCCATCTGCTGACATTCAAAGCTGACATTACAGCTAATAGTATTCCTCTATTCCAGATATTGTGTAACCTTTTCATCAACATGACCCCTACAGTTACTGGCGTAACTGTTTGGATCAATGTGGCTGCTGCTGCTGTTGCTAACATATAGTCAACCACCTGAGATTTGATTATTCCAGGTGCAACAGCTGTCACTCTGGACTGTACCTCTAGTATTTGGATTATTGCTGACACTGCTGGCTTTGAATTTTATAGAAAAGTGCTAGCAGGTGCCGGTGAGAGATGTGAATCTGTTCTCCTTTGTGTACAATGCATGTTACTGTGTAGGGTAGCATTGGATGTATTATTGTATAGTCTTTGTATATACATGGAATCTACAGTTTATCAATATGAATTATATAGTATATTCTATTTCCCACTGCCCACAGAAATTCCTGTCAGAACTTCAAATTGGATTTAGGATACTAGTTTCCATACACAAGGTACGATCTACATAACAGTCAAAGTTATTCTGTAAATGTTTCAGAATCTAGTTTATTCTTAGAAATGAACTTACAGCTTACATATTTGGTCTTTTAGATGAGAGTTGGAGTTATACCGATGTAGACTGGGTTGTTTTATTGGTTAGTACAGAATAGTTGACAGTTAGGGTGATAGGAAGAAAGAATAATTGTCAGAGTTAGAGTGACTGTTAGTGTTAAAGTGATTGTTAGAGTTACAGTCCGACCATTTAAATTGGATCTTCAGCATCAGACTTGACGTAGTACTGTATTCAATGGGGGTTGCATTCCATATCCGAGCAGACTGGTTAATATAATTTGAATGTGATCAGAGTTGGGGATATTGTTAGTGTCAAAATAATTGTCAGAGTGAAAGTAATTGTTAGAGTCTCAGTTGAACTGTACACAATAGGACTCCCATGTAATAGTCAAAAGTTTAATGAACTTCTCCACATTCAGAGCCAGTTGTAAATTCCATCAGTTACAGTTTATAATATACTACTTTGTGCAATTACAGTAAACTATCAATTTTCCAGATGGTATTCTTACTTACAAAATCCAATATTGGGCTACACTATAGAGCTGTTTTCATGAAATCACTCTTCAATCTTTGTCAACAAATTAAACCAGATTGGGTTCTTTCAATTTAGTACTAAATTGTCTTTACTACTATCAAAGTGAAAGGGAAACAAACCATGATAATTGGTTCACTCTTGTGAGTTCAGACAGATATCTCCTTGTGAGATTTATAGACAACAGCTACTTAATGGACTTGAATATAGATAGAGTTGCTTCACAATATAAATGTTACATTTCAACCAATACCGCTTTACACTGTGTTATGTAATTGCAGATCAATGTGAAATGGCAATTTGCCCTCTAAGCTATGATCATTGATACCAATCGACAATAAGGATACACCTTACCTCATATAGCATTCAGTAACATGTCTTGCAATTGGCCGTAGTTAGTGTTTGGCAAACTGGATATGGGTGACTGGATCACAATGTCACTATTGGGTGGGCAATTGATCTTAGTTTGCTTTATTGCTGTGGGCCACTCCAATTTGTAATGGAGTTTGCAAACAAATGAATCCCTTCATTTGAGCGATTTGGTTATATTATATCAGTGAGAGTTGTGAGATTGGACTCCATTATATTGCTGTAAATTACAATTAGGTTTTCAGAGTTAATGAAGGTGAATGGGTGAGATTTTTGCCACACTGTGCATTGCACAGTCACAGACAGACAGTGTATATCAAGTATTGTTATTGATACTAATATAAGATCTGTGGTATTACCATGTGTTCTGACCTACACTAATACAACATCTGTGGTTCAGCTGCCAGAGATTGTAACAAATATATCAGCAATATGTCAAACTGTCCGGATACCACATGCAAAGTTCAATCTCACTCCAATAAACCATACTGATATTCCTAAGTCATTGATGATGCTGCCATGCCCCTTGCTGGAATGCAATCTGCACTCAGATGCCGAAAGATCATTCTCTGTGGTTTGTACAACCAGCTGCCATTATGGTGATTTATTTCCAATAGTCTGGAATATGACATACAGCAGAGTCAAATTATGAGACAGCTATGACCTTGAGTACAGCTAAGATCTATACGTAGATCTGCAGGAGTTTATTACATTGGAGCTGCATTTTTAGAGTTGTGGTTCATTGAGTCCTTGGTCTCTTAACCACATGCTATTTTCTGTATCATATTGGACTGTATCAGACATTTGTTATTCGCCATACGAAGATTTGCTCCATTGCAATATGGTAGACACCAGTTATTGAAGCCTATGAATAGATGCATGTATGATCAATCTGACTGTACACTGTACGTGAGTACAATCAGACAAATGTGAAGACATTAATACAGTGAAATTGGAGATTTACTTGAAGGCTGCAATTGAGAAAGTGTGGAGATGCACATGCAGACTGTAATCATATGAACATGTTGATATACTTTCTTACTTTCGTCAACTCAGTTGGCAGCTGCAATAGAGGCCATGATTACACAAGATTGGAGATGCACATGGAGTCTGTGATCCACTGAGAGTTCAGACTTACCTGGAGACTGTGACTCAGTAAACTCAGAGATCAATTTGGAGGCTGTTCTCAAGTAAGTTTGTTAATGAACTTTAAGGCCATAATTGAGTAAACTTTAAGATTGGCCAGGAGGCCATAATCAAGCAAGTTTGGAGATGTGCGTGGAGGCCATAATTGTTTGAACTTCCACTGTATAAATTTGGTATTATAGAGCTGCACTTGTAGGTCTTGATCAAGTTACAGTTGAGATATTCTTAGTCCCCATAATCAGATAAACCTAAGGATGGATTGAGACCCCATTACCGGGCATCTGTAGATATACACTTCGAGGCAATGAACATGCCTACTTGGAGGGCATCATAATGTGAACATAGAGATGGACTTGGAGGCTATAATGGAGCAATATTTGGAGCAGTGATGAAAAGTGGTGGATCAGAAGGTGGATGAATGGGAGGGAGGCATGCCAGGTGACAATGTAGCCATTGGATAACTTGTAATGGTGGGAACATAGTGCTGTACATTACATTTGTTGAGAGATGTAAAATGAGCATCTGGCTGTTGGCGGCAGATAGTCGATCTTGAGTAAACATTAAAGCTAGTGTTAATTTATAGTGTTTTGATGGTAAGAGTGAGAGGAATAACTGAACATTATATACTCACATGATGGTAGAGTTGTGGATGAGATATACAAACACGGAATGATAGTGGGAATTAAATTCAAAGGATATATAAAATGATCAGGGAAAGCAGTGATAAGACCAATCTGATTGTATTTAAAGTACCTCTCAGTAGAGTTCTTACCTGCCGGATAGAAATTGGTACTTGCCATATGGGAAATCAAAAATTAGCTCACAGCCACACGTCACTGCGTGTTACTGTCTCTCATTATGATTGTTCCCATCCCCCTCTACGCTCCATTTAGCTAGTACACAAGTTTACCGCCACGTGACCATACAAATGCAAGATAATCATTTCATTCTCTTGTTGTGGTAATGATTAGTTTTTACGCAGTACAGCATTAATCAATATTTGACTGTCTCCCTGCAAGTTTCAATTCATTCTCATGATTGCGAGTTAACTGCTGAGTGTTGCCTCAGTAATTGTTATGCGACCTTACTGATCGATGTCCAACAGCCCGCTCTTCATAAGAACTCTCAGGTAATGTCACATTTCATTATTCCCATGGGAGTTAGTTAACTCACGATGTAATTGAAATTTGGTACCAATTGTGCTCTTCTCCCAATCGACCACCACCACATCAACCATCTCCAGATTGACCACCACTAATTTCCTGTCCAAATTCCATCCATCATAGCCTCCATGTGCATATGCAACCTTGCTCATCACAGCCTTCAAGTGCATGTCTCAGTGTACACACTTAGAGGCTTTAATTTTGAAAAGTTATTGACTCCAAGTGTATCTCCAAACTCTCTTGATTATGTCATCCAAGTTCGCATAATCACTGCCTCCTAGTCGATCTCAAGTAGTGTTAGCAACAGGTCTGGGTAACCTGCCAGAAGTCCGGGTTATGAACGGCGGTTCGGTTCGGTTCGGTTCCAGACCCGGCCAAAAACCCGACCTGCGTTGTCTTGGCGGTGTTGTTACCCGGACCGAGGTTCCATTTTACCGGTTCTTCCAACTTTCGCTCCCATTAAGTATTTGAGTTCTGATCGTATCATGACATGATCAGTACGTAGATTGTGCAGTATTAGGCGCTCTTTCACCTCCCACTGTCAGATTTGCGATCGGACTAATATTCTTTGAATTGCTGTGAAATAAGACGATATTTTACGCGAAATTGGCGGGTTTCCGATAGCGACTCAACGAATATTGGTCCAATAACAAATCTGACAGGGGGACGTGAAAGAGCGGCCAAAAATACATAATCTACGTACTGATCATGTCATGATATGATCAGAACTCTTGTACTTAATTGGAGCCAAAATTGTGAACTTGAAATGCCGGGTTTTTGGTGGTAAAACCGGCCCATTTCCAATGTTCCAGGTTTTTCATGTGATAAGACCCGTTGCCACAGTCCAGTTTCGGGTGGAACTGTCACTGGAACCGACCCGGGATTTTGGACCTGTTGCTAATACTAATCTCAAGATTACCCCAACTGGTGTCTCAGCAACTCCTCCAATTGCACTTAATCACAGCTTCCACATACACCACCATACTCACAAGATCATCACCTTCAAATTCATCTCTGAAGTATCTCAACAACTTCCTGTAAGTGTAACTATGAGTTCACTCAATTATAATCTATAAGTTCAAGAAATTCCAGCCTCCCAGGGCATCTCTAACTATACTCAATTGGTGTCCCAGGTTCTTCTCACATTGCAAATACTCATAGTTTCCAAGCATATCTCCAAACATGCTTGCAGACAGATTTCAAGTTTCTTAATTAGTTCAACACCATAGCCACATCCATGTGCCACTCAAAGTTCACTCACCCTCGATCTTCAGGCATATCTTCGATTGCTTTCTGTTAGGGGGATTCCAATGACCTATTTATAGGTACTTTGAACGGCCCTAGATTCCTTATCCTAGAATTGCTGGTCTCTTTTTGCTTTAGGGAAAGGAGCAGTTCCTTTTTCTTTCCGCAGCCACCGGAAACAATCAAGAGTCCTATGGGTTCCTCTCCGGTCTCCTGGCCAAGCACAACATTGACACTCTCCTGCTGCCTTTCTCTGGGCTAACTCGGACCTATCGATTCCCTTTACTTGGTCCTTGTAACTTTTCCAGGGTTTATTGCGTTGAGGAAATCTCCCAGAAATTTCTTTACTGATCTGCAGGTTTCTCCTAGCAACCTTCTCTCATTTTTGCTTGGATTGTTGAAGGAACTCTTCGCAATTATGCAGTATCTGATTGTGTAAAGAATCCTCCGAAGTACTTAATTGTTCAGATTCAGATTCACTCGAGTCCCGGCTGCTACCGTAGGTGGGACTATCCGGATCGGGTATCGGCTTCTTAATTCGAGATATACGATCAGGATGTATATTATCCCTATTGCACTGGTTAATACTTGGCGCTTGATAGGCCTCCGATCGTTCCGGTAGGTTATCGATATGAATAACTAAGCCCTGTTGTAACCCATTAATCGATGCTATCCACCATATGCTTTGCGCTAGAAAGATATACTGATTCTTTCTGGCGTAGGAGATAATTCTTTCGAGAGCGTATACAATTGTGTCGTTATCGGTTTCGAAGGTGATAGGCATTCACACAAGAATACTTATGAATGGTGCGGGTCTGCCGCTACAGAAAGCTAATAGTTTTTATGTATATATAATAATAGGTATAGGTATCATAAAAACACAATAATAAATAAAGGTCTTCTTTCGCTGGTAGGTATCGCTGACTTTTTCGCTGCTAGCTCTTGTTCTTCTCATTGCCGAAACAATGTGACCTCTTTATAGAAAATTCTTTGGGATGTTACGCATGCGCACCCATACTTCTTTTCTATGAAAATGATAGCAACGTGCTTTGCGCCTTACTTCCCTATTGGATGCGCCTGGTAGAGGTTGCCACGAATCCCCATGGTTATCGTGTTCATGCAGTTGCGTTATTAAAGCATTACACACCTGATAGGAATCAGGCCACAACTGCAAGATATCATGTATCAGATCATAACTTCAACTTCGACATCTCACACTCGTATGGTTCAGTAACTGGAAACAAATGCCGACATAGCAAACAGTGTCTTTATGACAACTCATACTGTAGTATGATTGCATTTATAGATTTACGTGGTGACCCACCACTACTATACCAGCGTAGATTAAATGACTCGCGGTTGCCATTCCGTACACGCCAATGCACGGGGATGCTCCAGGCCTCATATCAACAGTCAACGTTATAACCCCTCAATCACACCATGCTCAGGCCGGGATCATTCCCTTTGGCCGGGGAGTGCCCAGTAACCGTCCTCACACAAGAGGCCGGACTTAAGATCCCACTTAATTGCATATTGGCTGACAATTGCGGTGCCTGCGGATACGAACTCCTTTGTTCTGCTCCAATCAGACATAATCACTATAAAGTTGGAAAATGAATCTGGTTGAAGACAACACGCTCGGCAGGGTTGTAACCCTTTCAATCTGGCAGTGTTGCTGCATCATCAAGAATGAATCCGCTAAGCCTAAACTTATTCAATCGAAACGTGTCCCACTCGTACCCTGCTAAAGGTACTCGTGACTGAAAGTTCTACTGACGTCCAGGGTAGGTGTTTGAATTTATGCATGCATGCCAAGCAAGTCATATACCCCTTTTAATTGGCTAATCTGAGGTTACCATAGACACTGCTAGGGGAGAACCTCTAACATTTTCAAGTACCGCTGGCAGCCCGATGGAAAAGAATATTGATAAATTGATAGCTAGATGAAAATACATACTGAATACATCAGTTATAAATCATTTTGCAACAAGCAGTAACTATACTTCTCAGCTGCTCTAGCAGCATTGTGATGATATATACCATTATCCAAGACTGCTCTACAGCGGTTCCAGGGGCATCCAGACTTGTGACCTGTGTCCAAGACCCTCTCTATGTTTTCACCTAACCTCTCATGTCCTGCCCGTATTGTCACTGGCACTCCCTGGTGCACAAGAAGGCAGCTGCATCAGTCAAGTTAGCTCAGAGATTGGTTACCAGTACACCCAATGGCTGCAGTATACGTTAACCCAATGCAGCATTTTGACCACTCAAGGATCCTTATTTGACAACTTCTACAAACAATCAAAGTCTCTGGCTGATAACAATACATTCTTCTGATGTAGTATTTCCATATTTTGAACAAAGTAATAAATTACTATAAGTTTTATAAAATTGGCACTGAACTTGTTGGAGCAGAATATACTTGTTGCAATAACCTTTCAGAATACCTGGCCAGAGTGTCATTATCAGAGCAATCTGCTTAGTGGGATCTGGTGGAGCAATCTGTCAAAGCAATCAGATGGAGCATCCACTTCAGGCAACCTGTATGTGGGATGTGGCAGAGTAATCCATCATAGTAACCCTGCAGAGTACTCAGTCAGAGCAATATTCTCAGATATCTATTGTGCTGAATTGCAAAATAATGCTCTCAACTAAACTATTTGCACCATTTAATTGGACAAATGCATGTCACAGATCTATTGTAGCATACTGTGCTAAGCAAATATTGGGTGAGACTTCTTCCGATTATAGCAAAGATATATGGGAATAGTTTAGTATATATATTGATTATCGAGTTCTATGATAGAACTGTTATATATAGTAGAATTTGTTCTCTCATCTAGTATATATTTCCATTCCCCACTCTTAAAGTTTTCTATTTAACTGCTCCAACAGGTTTCCTACAGCTGACCACTTGAGTATAAGTGTGAATCTTTGCAATGGGAACAGTGAACATATTGGTTAATGAAATAAAGAGTGATATTACTCCCCCAGATATTAGACATGCAACTTGGTTCATCAATTGCCTACTCAGCCAAAATAGTATTTACCAGTATTGAGGTATCTCTGTTCATACATATTATCATTTCACATCGTTCCAATGTGAACATATGTTCGTGACACATTTGAGTCTACATCAGGGTGCATTCCACAATTAAGTTGGAGTGACAATTGTACAGTTGCACCACAGATGTATTGTGTTTACTTCTCTGGGAATTTGTTGATTATTTGATTCAGAACAAGGGCTTCAAGTTTAAAAATTTATCCCAGGGTTCATACAAGATGGTTGTCACAACTGTCCAAACAATCTTGTACTATCACCCCACCTGATCTGTACCTGTTGTGACAGCCACTTAAAGAGTAATTGTTTATAGTAATTTCACATTGTTTAAGGATAAAGACTTTTTCTACACCTTGCATAGCAATAGCAAATGCTTTGGATAGTAGCTGTCAAAGCAGTTGTATGAGTCGATGTCAGAGTGGATATGTAAGAGCTGCTGCTAGAAGGCATCTGTTTAAGTAGTTGCTGTCAGAATGGGTACTGTGATTGTTGTCTCTATTAGAGTGGCTTTGCTTACAGTGGCTGCACTCACAGTAGCTGCTGTCAGAGTGGTTGCTAACAGAGTGGCCATTGTCTGGGAGAGTGCATTCAGAGTAGCTGCCTTTGATATAGTGTTTGCAACAGTTCCAGACAATCAGTTCAGGTCGAGATCCCAATCCACATCAACACGATGCTAAATGGGCAATCCGGATTGTTATTAAAACAAAACCATCAACTCGGGTATGGTTTGATCGGAGTCTTGTAACCCATCTGAGTTAGGCAGAGTGTCAGCAGGTCACCCAGCGGGTCCATCTATAGATTCATATAAGGCTTTGGTTGTTGCAGTGTGATAGTAGTATCTTATCAAAATCATGTAATCAACAACCAATCATATGTTGTTGGATGTTTTGCAGTTTGCAATATCGATCAATTTGGAATCTGTGATTTTGCATTAATATATTGTATTTGTGCATATCAAGGCGGGTAATAATGCAGTTATCTACTCGAAGATCTGCGCATTTCCTTGATTACTCAATTTGCAAGACCAAACACTGTTGATACTCCTGTGACTCTCTTTTTTAGGCTAGAGCCGTGAGCATATCGCAGTTGATTTTACCGCAAGAGGATCCCGAGTTCTCATTACTGGATATCAGCAATTGATTGGAATGTAGATTACCCAAGATGCACAGCTAAACATCATTGACACTCATGTGATGCTCATTCTCAGGATGGGGAAGTGACAGTGTTGCAGTTTACTTTACCTATAAACACTGCAAACATGTCATTGACGCATAACTGCGACAAGAAATACTGTTCAATTACCGTACTTATACGATGAAGCATTTTTGACACTCTGTGGACGCTCATTTCAATCTATTGTCCATTCAAGATCTGCTGGCATTGATAATTGTTTTCACAATGATTTGAACTTATGGGTTGTCTTTCTGACAGAATGAGACTCAGCGCTGTGGCAAAGCCGTGCGTAGTAACATTCTGGCACTGTTCGCTCTCATACTATTAAAATTGATATATCTTGCCAGAAGATATATTGTACCTGCTATACATCTATCCATCAACCGATATTCACAAGCCACTGCTCACTATTTGTCTAGAATCTATCTCGAACTGAAACTCTCAGTCAAGATACATTGAAAAGCTTGTGAAACATTGAGGCATGCTGTCCTACATCTTCTTGATTCGTTTATTTCTTCTCGTTTCCATTGCATCGATCGTCACCAGTACCTTTCCAGCCTGTTTTTGTGACCTCCGTGTTGGCCAAATTAATCCAGGGTCATTTGGTGAGGCACTTATATCCTGCTGCTTTGGGCATTCGGGATGGTTGATGCCAGATTCAACATCTGCCTTGCCATCGTCCTCACTGTCATTTGAATTATCCCAGTCGCCAATGCAGTTAACCGAATATTCTATCTCCAAAATGTAGTTAGGTACACTGCCATCATCACTGTTGACTGGATGACAGTTGATTCTGCTGATTCAGCAGACATTTAATATTTGAGTTCGTCCTCCTGGGAGGTCTTTTGCAGACAAAGCTGGTGGCAAAGGAGATCTTTCTGACAATGTAAATGCATTCACACTGTCAGGTTGAAAGAGTGACCAGGATGTATTGACTGTGTCTTCAGTGTCCGAAATGTATCCCACAGCTGTCATCTGCATACTCTGAGTGCGAGATTCCGTCTGTGGCGCACATAGGTATGGACCACCCTGCCATATCACCAAATGGTCATGGACGTTGGCCATTCTGTACAATATTCTGTCCTCTGCCTCTTCCTTCATTTCCGAGTCTTGTTCTGGGTTTAAATGAGCCAATGCTGGGTCATCGCCTGCCAATATCCTGTTATTGGCTTGAACAAGATGCCTTACAATGACTTCTTTGCAAAGGGTCTCGCCTGTGGTTGTTGACTGCCTCCAGCCGATGAAATCGCACCCGAGGGAAATACTGGCCTCCACTCCGACACGATGTGGTATGATGGAGAATCTGTCATGTGCCACATTGGAGAGGTCAGTGTACTTTATGTGCATTTCCTCTTGTTGGCACCACCAGTCAGTTATCCAGAATGTACTGCCAATCTCCATTGGGTCAGAGTGGTCATCATTGAGATTTGGATTAATTTGCACCCAGTTCATTGTTGATTTGGGCGGTGAATTCAGATAGAGCCTGGCAGCTGTCAATAAGAGTGCAGCACAGTCGCTTCGTCCGGGGGTTATTTCAGCCCCATACTTAGGTGTTATGTATTCTTCACCATCGCTGGACAAATCATTTGGATCAAAGGAGGAATGACCAGATCCTGAATCTGTTGCGGATGAGAAGGGATTGTTGCTCAGTACACTTTCGGGTTTAAAGACAGACACAAGTCTATCTTTGGCACAGTATTCCTTCTCCACATACTTCAGAAAGGTGTCTTGGTATTGGGTTGTTTAGGATGTCTTATCCTCAGAGTGAGCATCCATTCCCTTGTTCCACTTTCTACACGATCACAACATCCGGAAATGATTGAAGGCATTTGCTGAAATTGGAAGTATCCCTGTCATTGGAGTCACTTCCACAAAATATTTGGACAGCAGATTTCATGCTAATGTCACAGCAAAGTACAAGTCTTCATTCCATTGTGTCTTCTTCTTAGCCAAAGCTCGCATAATGCCATCCATGATATTGAATTTGTCATTGTAGACTGTGATAACTTAATGCAATGAGATGGTATGCCTCTTCGACCTTTACACTGTCCAATATTGGAATAACCTCAAATTTTCCATGTCGTACGTGACAATGGTCCATTCATCCTGTGTTGTGAAGAGTGACCGGTAATAACAGTACATAAGATTTTGCAGCCACTCATGGGTGAATTCTCCCAATCTGTATTATCCTTCAGGCAACTCCAGAGTCCAATTTCAACCAGTCTCCACATCCATAATAGGTCGTACCACGATACAGCCTTTGGCTTTGTGACAGCCAGTGAAATCGATTTGACGACGAGGTGTCAGCATAATCAATACAGCAAGAATCCTGTGCTATATGAATGTCAGTCTCCGGCTGGTCAAAACATCATGAAACATGTACTTTCCCAATTATGTTCGCTGAACGTGGTCTTATAGCCGACACCTCGTTGATTTTAGCATCGCCCTCTTTTTGAAGTCTTTGACTGTTCCCAATGGCAATACTTTCATTCTTTCCACATTGCTGATCACACTCATGGGCTTCCCAAGACTTAGTGCGGCATTTTTCACAGAGACTGCTCATGAATATACACGATACTGGTTGTATGCTGTATGCCATTCATGGTATGTAGTTCCTGAATGCAGGGCACTCGAAGCCGGAGACCTCATGGGTACATTGCAGCTCACAAGGCATCAAGTACTTAGAGGAAGTACGATCTGGGGCAACTCCTAGCACATGGCCCTTGATAGGCTCAAATCAGTCCAGAACTTGCTTGAAATGTAAGTCTAGCCTTGCACCAGTATGTTGGCCTGGGACGTATGATTCTTAAGTTGCTGTCGAACATGGAAAACCATGGGCAATCAACCTCATTGACAGTGAGTTGTACTTCATGCAATGCCCAGATTGGATCGATATATCAAGCACTGACCGGTATTATGGCTCCTTTGTTTCTTGATGTCGATTTGTCCAAAGCTAAACTTGCTTGATTCAGGCATGGCAATTGCTTCCTAATTTAATTCACAGTCAGTAAGAATTCCCACCAGCAAATGTTCATGAGAGTTGAAGCAGACGGCAGCACAACATCTCTTAGTTATGTGTTTTAATACCCTCATTGCGCCAGGTTTGATAGAGCGTTTTGTGGCATATGAGCTGAAACACATCCTGCTGTGAGGTAGTGATCCCATGTGTCTTGGTGACATTTGGAAGTTTGAAAGTCCTTAGATTCAGGTTTGGTGCATTTTATCTGTCAATTCAGTCAACATAGATCAAACCTCAATATCGAAGATGAATTTCCTCTCTGAACTTACACATGAAATTCCAGTACATCCTTCCCTCGTCAGGATAGGCGATGCTGTTTCGTCAACAGTCAAATTATTCAGCTCAGTATCTTGCGACTTGGTCAATTCATTCAACTTTGCATTGTGAGCAATTGCTAGCACGTGTTTCCCCATTGAGGAGGTCCCAAGTTCTGATGGAGGGTAAAGAAATTGATAACAAACAATACATATAATTCCAGGGCTGCTGGTCTACTCAAGTCTGCAGAGCAAATAAAATCACCACAAAGGCGCATGTCTTGGATCATTCCATGCAATAGAATGTTTTGAGCCTGCATTCATAGATGCCCACCAAGCATGAAAGATGATTAGTTAAATAATGTTGCTCAAATCACCAATATAGACATGTTCATTTCTGGATGATATCATAACCTTGATGAATAAGGTATTTACAGATTGTGAATCCGACATAGTGGTAAGAATTGGAAAGCTGGATCATTCACATGAAGCGACTACCAATAGTTACATTATTGTACCGTAGAATGTGGGTCCTTCAATATTGACTCCAGAGCTACAAGCAAAATCAATCAGATTAGTGAAACATGGAATGCACATGTGTGAAGTTATATACAAGGAGATATTGAATAGACTGACCGCGAAAAACTCAACTTAGTAACACAATGAATTTCATTGCTGTGTAGGTCGCTGAACTGCTACAAAAATTATGAACACTCCATGGATACTCCAGTGTAGAAGGAGAATGCGATATTGTCACTACAATTATTGTGCAGAAATGCAGCTGATAGATGGAATGTAGGTCAATGCCGTTCCATTGCTCCCAGAGTATCCAAGATACAAGACGAAGAATTGTTGACCCTCCATTGACTTACTTTTTCTGGAGGTTGTAGTTATATTGTCCTAAGCATGTTGGCCCGTAAAAGCAGCTGATACTACGATTGTAGATTAATGCCATTCTGTTACCCATTGATTATCCAAAATGCAAGACCAATAATCATTGATGCTCCATTAAGGTGCACTTTTAAGAGATGGTAGCGAGAATGTCAGTCCCATTTTTCCCCTTAAAAGCAGCCAACACATTGAGTATTGCTGAATGTCATGGCACAGCAGTTGGATTATCAATGATACAAGAACAACAATCGTTGACGCACAGTGGACACCAATGTTCAGGTGATAATAGCTATATCACCAGTAGCATTATTGGCTGTAAAGGCGGCCAAAACATTGATTATGTGTTACAGCAATAAAGTCTGTTTTTGATTATCAGACTTCCAAGACCAAACATCTTTGACACATCCTTTATGCTCATTTCCAGGGTGTGGTAACCAGCATGTAACTTTCCTTCTTACCTATAAAAACAGCCAATACAATCAATTTGAAAGAAGATAACTTAGCAGCAGTGTGTATGCTGAAAATGTAAGACAAAGATCATTGAAGCTCCGTTGACGCTTATCTTAATGAAATACAAATTGTCATTGAATGCTCAACAATTGAATGTTCAAATGTAAACAGTCTTTATGGCCACCCAATAAATCGTTTCTATTTAGAAACATTTGCATCCAAAAACTTTAATGCCTCTCAATTTCTGTTCCACTGCGAGACATGTCATCTGAGTGATATATGATGTTGGCCTGTACCATTACAGGCTTCCAGCCGGCAATTAATCGCATTTAGCTCGGTACACTAGTTTTTGATATACATAGCCCGACTTCCTCACCTTTTCTTATCCAGCTGATACTCCAGGATTTCCATAACCTACCAGAAGCAACTTACAAAATCTGAACCATAAGCACCAGGTTTGAGCAGAGATGTATGCAGTTGGATACATGATCAAATGCATTATAACAGTTGTCTTGTAACCCGGTTCGTGTTGCACCATAACTGCTCCATCCAGGACTTCTGCGACATTACTTCCATGAATTCCATTACTGAGTTTCGTGTCTAATTCAGATTTGTTTATTCTGACCGGATACCAACCAGCAGGACGATATCACATTCTTCAGTTATCAGGCAATGTGATTTCGAATCTAGAACATTGGCATAGCCCATCCAACTCTTGCCCATGCACAGACAAGTTATCATGTCTCACAATTTGGACACTGAAATCAAGTCAAAGCTAACACGTAGCAAAATTGGTACACTAATTACTTTTACTTGAAATACATCGCCAAAATTAGCAAATTACCCATTCTCTCCTCTGGTGACACAGGGGCCATCACCATTTCATCATCGAAATCCGATGTGTATATGGTAATTTGCTTGGGATGCAATTTGCAGGGGTAAATGCATATGGGTTCAACTGATGTTATTTACTTAATCAGTGGCGAATCGGTCGCTGGGTCAGGCGGGTGTGACACAGTGCAGTTCCATGACTGGGGTTTCCTGAAACTTCGCCTCAGATGACTAATTTCTGGTTGACATGTCATTTACGGCATTCACAATTTTCCAGGGACACAATCAAGCATCTCAATAGGCGCCCCAACTGGCGTCCTACCAGAGGAGACTGTATCATCTACCATTTATGGTTGAACGACAGTGCGATCTTTGAATTCAGTCATCTGACACTTCTTATCTCTGTCATGGAAGTTGTCAGCTGCATCTCCCCAGCCTGATTGCATCAATTCATCAAGCATTATCTACTTCTGGCGAGAACGCTTCATCCGATGCTGTACCATTTGGGACAATGTACACATCACCATGCAGGGTTTGTCATCTTCGTGCAACTTATCTAGCTCAGGATTGCCTTCATCATCATCCTCGTCTTCCCCATCTTCCCCATCGTCTGAACTTGCAAAGTCGTTCGGTCGATCACTGATGGCATTCAACATCTCAACAAATGTCATATCAGGCTTTGTGGTTGTCACTACCACCTTTTTAGCATTTCTGATATCATTTTGATCTGGCTTACTTGCTGCCTCTGCATCTTCAACTCGCTGTCTTGCCACAGCGGTCGCCCTATCCACATCATCCTCAATCCATTTCTCTTGCTGTTCATTGCTTAAGATCTACATTCCATGTCTTTTCCCCACCACAAGATTATTTTTGTATCGCAAGCCATGCAATGCTTCAAGGGCTCGGACCTATTCCGCATCCACGCCAGTCATGCCTTCATTCACTTGATGACATTGTGGTGTGGAGCGCTTCATCGATTTACCATATTTGCCAGCCGGTAGTAGGGAAAGGTTCTTCTTTGGAGCATTGACCATTGTGTTTTGTGTTGACAATGTTGATGGGCGAGATGTTGGATGTTGCATGATATGGACCACATGGAGGAAAGCCGCATCTTTTATCATGAAGTTAGTATACTTAATTGACTTGAACAGAGCATCATCTGTGTTTTGACCGTTGCTACATTGGGAATAGCAGTTCCAACTATACATCATCGCAAGATGTTTAAGTTCCATTTCATGTAGGATAGCGGGGATTGCTTCAAACATACATCTGCAGATGTCTGTTCTGTCAAAGATTGTGCTGCATATTTGTCAATAGCACTAGTTTTCGGTGGTCATTCATATAGAATTATCCCTCTGATCCAACACACCACCTTGGCATGAATCGATGCAAATCACAGGATGGTTGAAAGCCCGTGCACCCAGCAGCTATAGGCAGCAGGATTCATCTTGTGTAGAATGTGCAAGATAGCTGTTACTCATTCCATTCTGACTTGAGGCTAACTATATATTACTCAGCACTGAGTGCTTCTTTTCATTATCATCTTCCTTAGAACTGAGCACTTCTTTTCGTTATCATCTTCCACTTTACTTCCACACCAGCATATCATTGCTCTACAAACAGCACTGCAAGGTACAAGGGGATTGGAATCCAGTGGAATGATGGGCGCTTCATCCATTGCGGCAGGTGCTGGGACACAAGAATACCGGAGAATCCACTAAGTCCACTGCGATGCTCCAAATGCAGCCACGGCAACTATGCCCCAGGACTCATAGTAGAGATGGACCCCAACCTTGTGAGCTTAAGCAAGCACAAGAAACAGCACCCATTCGGATGTGCACATATCTATAACAAGGTTGACGGCTGTCATCCAACTATATTATGTACAGCTGGTGTACGGAGAGAGCTGTGTAACTAATGGATAGCTTCCCATATCAGGAAACCTTCATGGGTGATGGAGGCATTTCTATGCACAGTTCACAGAATTGAACATCATGATGTTGCCAGCTCTCGGATTTTCTCGGATGAATTTAGTGACAAGTGGCCCTCAGAGTGAACTACACAGGCTTGAACAACCTTAGAGGATGCTACAGAAGTGTATATGATGGAGGTAAATGCTGAATCTCATATGTAGATGCAGCAACTAATTTTATGTAGGATTTTAATATGTCTGCAGCTATGACAATGCAAGGAGGTCGGGTACAGTTAGAACAGCCTGACATTTGCCTTGCCTTGAATATGGGCAAAATGGCCAAATCAGGTTTTTCGCATGCCACAATGCAGGAAACGCAACTCCTAATCATACAGCTGGGGCCCAAGTCCAAGAAGTGAACAACTGGGCAGTTCAGTTTCCAGGCCATGAACGTGTGAAGGCTGCAATGGTAAGACACCCAGCTATGATTGGGGAAAATCAAATGGCCGGCTGCTTTCCTTGCCAAATTGCCAGAGCACTTAATCCCCAGAAACGCTGGAGGCCCAAAGGCACAGGAGCACCTCCACCAGACCAACTAAGACAGCCGACACCAAAACTGACACATCATCTGCCTGGAAAGACATCTGTGCCACCTGGTGACAATGAGCGACCAGACCCTTCCGAAATCGATGGTGTGCTACCCGGATATGCGAATATATGTATCGCTCTGCCGTGCTTTGAATTTTTCGATTGTGATGAAGATACCGAGGATTGCCAGTGCGGTAATGATTTCAATCCAGACTAGCTGAATGATGAAGGCCCATCTACTAGTTATTACACTATCTGCTGTGTGGTAATACAGCTCACATCTATTTGCAGATGACAGCAGATTATTGAGCGAACCTGACAGTGGAGATGAGCAATAATGGAATGGAATCGGATTTTTGAGTGTATTATTACCTACAATTAGCAGACAGTTTAACGTCTATTTTAAAGGATACATATATATGTATTAATAAAGCACAATGCATTGATGAATGAGAAAGTATATAAAGACGGTACAATGGCTGCTTAAATACCAATAATGATATACTATACCAGATTGAAAGATAACATATTGTGGATACACCCATCGTAAAATGAGCGTCAATGCAGCATCAATGATTCTGGGTCTTGGATCATAGTTGATCTGAGGGGCAATTCATTGCGGCGATTCATCAATGATGTATTGGCTGGCGTTATGTGTAAAAGAGAGACTGACAAGCTCCCTGCCCGATTCTTATAATAAGCGTCAACAGAGCATCATCAAATATTAGTTTTGTAAGTGAGGTAATTCAAATGCGATGATGTCGTTACTACACATAATCACAGTATTGGCCGCCGTTATAGGAAAATGATATAGATAAATGCTCCCTGCCCTATCACCCAAATGAGGATCAACGCAGCATCAACAATTCTTGGCTATTCATCATGGGAAATCAAAGATCATTGTGCGGGTGATTGTTTATATACAATGTTTTGACCACTTTTCTAGTCTAAAACACACATGAACTCATTCTAGCAGCATACTAAATGAAATAAGTCGTTACCGTGCAGGAGGCTGTCCCAGGAATGTTACTTGCTTATCTGCCTAGCAAGGCTGCCAACTCGTCCTTAATGGAGGTCTACGACGAAGCGCCACTTAGATCACCCACCATGCGAGACCTGAAATAGTTAACCCTCTGTTGACATTCATTTTCAAGATGGGGCAGGGCATGTGTAGCTTCCTTTTTTGGCTATAAAGGTGGCCAATACCTCGTTTTGGACTGTTTCCAACCAATTGCCACTCAGATTGCGCCAGATACAAGATCGCAAAAACATTGCCACTGCATTGACGCTCATGTCTAGGATGGGGCAGACAGTGTTTTTCTGTTGTTTTTGATCGTAAAGGATACAAGCACATCCTAACAATCCAATGACGTACCATTGTTAATATTTTGCAATTAACAGAAAGATATCTGAATGGGACCGTAAAAAAAACAACCCAAAAACCAGACCTGGAGGTTGGACTAGACCGGTCTAGTCAGACACAGTGAAAGCTGTGGGCTGACGGGTACAGCTCGGGGTTAGTGCTTCGAAGAAGCAACAGATGGAGTTTTTGGATGGGCCTGAAACTGAATGAAACCATTATTCTGGTTGAAACCCAAACCCCTGGCTGGTTACCCGCACCCATTTCTTGCACTGCTTCCATATCACTTCTGTTACTATGGCAGCCAGCAGAGTGTTAGCTTTCAGAGTTAAGGTCAGGCTAATTAACAATGAAAGCCAGTGACTAAATCAATCTAGTTGTTAATACTTGTAACCTAAATCTACCTTGATGTATTTCTATAAAGACAATTACTAAACAACCTGAAAGTTATATAAAGTCCAGTGGAGTAAACTCCAATATACAATCCATTCCAAATCTCTAATCAAGCAAATCTGCAAACCTCTATGAATCTTGTACCCAACATAATCAACACAATATCCAAATACAGTGAATCTCAGTATTACTCAGAAAGTAAGACATTAAATCATACAGTATATCACTCCTGAATACAAGTCCAGACACAAAGTTGGAAAGTATAGTATGATTACAAATTAAATAATTTCCATTCAATCATTATATAGACCACTCCCAGCCAAACTGAAAATCTGGGCATAAATCGTTTCAATCATGGTATTATATGCTAGATATATAATGAAAGTAGTATCTTCGATAATAGTGTTCTGGATAACTGGCAGCGTACATTAAGTTGTAGCAGTAGGACCCAATTCCCGGGTCGGTTCCGGGTCCGGTTTCGCCCAAAATTGGGCTGGGGCAACGTGACTTAAAACACGAAAAACCCAGACCATTGGAAACGGGCCAGTTTTGCCACCAAAAACACAGCATTTCAAGTTCACAATTTTTACTCCAATGAAGTATTTGAGTTCTGATTGTACCATGACATGATCAGTACATACATTGTGCAGTTTTAGCCGCTCTTTGACCTCCCACTGTCAGATTTGCGATCAGACCAATATGCGTTGAGTTGCTATCGAAAACCGGTAAATTTCTCCGAAAATATGGGCATTTACTGAAAGCGATTCAACGAATATTGGTCTGATCGCAAATTGAACAGCGGGAGGTGGAAGCGCGGCTAAAACTGCACAATCTACATACTGATCATGTCATGGTACAATCAGGACTCAAATACTTCAATGCAGCGAGAGTTGCAGGAACCTTAAAGTGGAACCGCCGTGGAGGTTCAACGCAGCCAAAAATCCGCGTGCTTTTGTCTGGTCCAGGTAACAACCCCACCAGGATAAAGCGAGTGAGGTTTTTGGCCAGGTCTGGTACCGGACCGAACAAAATCGCCGGCCGCAAACCGGACCACTGGCGGGTTACCTGTAGTGTTAGCAACGGTTCCGGACCGTCACTTCGAGTCCGGGTGCGGGTCCAAACCGAACCGTTGCGAAATTGGCGGTCCGGGTCGTCAATAAACCCGAACTGCCCACTCGGGTACGGTTCCATGGTAAACTCCCAACCCGTCTGAATTGGGCGGGTTGTCAGCGGGTCGCACAGCGGGTCCATCTATAGATTC
>Ga0307514_10000692_pt1 | contig 59375 bp, 60 predicted proteins | sample 16_EM_MG_FD_203088 | JGI IMG/M metagenome (GOLD analysis project Ga0307514, IMG submission 203088) | Populus trichocarpa ectomycorrhiza microbial communities from riparian zone in the Pacific Northwest, United States - 16_EM | ecosystem: Host-associated > Plants > Roots > Unclassified | place... | reverse complement strand
GCCGCCGGGGTGTGAAGCAGCCGCTGATGTGTGATTAATTGTATGGTGGCTTCTAGAGTATAATTGATCACTGGGGATGGGCCAAATGTACCTTGATATTCATCTTGAGAAAACATAACAGTGGCCTTCTTTCCACTGGCGTATTCAGACAGCACACAATGAATAGCTGCGGCTGCCAGCGCTAAAGCCTGAGGAGCAAGAGGTTGGACATACTGTGATGATGTTTGCTGGCGCCCCATGCTATTGGCGGTGAAGAAAAATTGGTGGTAATTGAGATCAAGCACTTCCATTTGCGTGAACCATGACGTCTTATCATCAATGACCATGGAGCGGTAAGCATCATCAATCAGCAGCTCCTACACCTTGATCCCAAAATCAGTCTCAGAGCCTACATCCAACTAATAACTACGGACAACAGTTCGATGTGCCCCATCTGCCAACCATCCTCGAATTGTACTCTACTTCTGTTTCAACTATGTATAGTTTTGGGGGGTAGTCAATATCCATAAGTCTGATCGAGGAGCATTAAACAGAATTCAAGACTTATAGCTTGTCAGATTTGGAGACCTATTTTGAGAGATGGACCACAGGGCAATTGACACACAGATGGTGTACCAACAGGTGCACCTACTAATGCCAGCTGACGATCCTGGGCTTCAATCGCTAGTTTCCAAGCTTCTTCAACCATCGCATACATGTCATCAGATAATATTGGCCAAGGAGTCTTCGTGAATACGATTGCCTCCATGAACTTTTTCACTACCTGAAAAGTAGCCTTTTGGTGTTGGGGAACGTTCTAATCACTACTGGCCTTGGGTTGTGGAATATACTGGTCTCCACTAGACTTATTGGGAAGGACCAGTGCCCAGGTGGATGGTGTACGGTCAGACTCGGATAATTTCTGGACGAGGGATGATGTTTGGTGTGTGTGCAGTGGTGGTGCTATTGCCGCAGGTAGATTTCGGGGATTTGGAAGCAGAGGGCATCCAATGACAGTATTGGCACGACTCCATTTCTCTTGTAGCGGAAACCTTGTAGTGCATAATGACTTGTCCCAGCGCACCAGACATAAATGAAGGACCTCGTGTTGATTATCCAAATCGTCTTCTTCGAGGTTGGATGATATGGTGGACTCTCCGATGTCCTCACTGTGGTCATTACCGATCACCTGATCGGTCACATAATCCTGATTGATTGATAAAATCGGGAATATTAGTCATCCACACTATAATGCATAAAGGGAGAAACTTGGAAGGCAAACATTTGATAGGCAATAAAGATTGGCTGCATTCTGGAAAGCGAGCGCTCTCTCTAGGTGTGCTTCGTGACTCTTCTGTGAATAGGAATTCCTCACCTGGCTGGGCGTAGGTTCCATTTGCAGTAACAAAGATCGAAAGTTGTAGAATGTGGGAGAGAGTGTATAAGCAGGAAATATAAGATTAAGTGCAATACAATAACGGGATGAATGGTGCAAGAATTTGTACACATGCGAGGCGGATGCGATTTGAGGCACCCCTTGAAAGAGTTCTAGGGAGATAACTTGAACAGTTAATATTTGCATCAAGGACGGCAGTCCATGTTGCAATTTCGGATATTGTCAGGTGCGCCAGCATGGACGGATTTCTTGTCAGGTGTGCCGAGATAGCTGGACTCCTAATGCTGAATAATAGCAACTCCTATGAATAATACTGTGTACGGATGCAAGAATTGGAGGTTGGCTACAGCCAATGTACATAGAGAATAGAACCAGACGCACCGGAAGAAAACTCGTAACATCAAATAACCCTTGGTGCAGGCCACAAATTGAGCACTTAGAACCTGAATGAAAACACGAGCCCCTGCATATGACTCCTCTAAATATAGTCATTATGTGTGAAAGTTTGAACATTTGGGGTGACCGCATAGCATGGAAATTGGTGCAGCATTGAGAATCTGCAGAACTCGATAGATTTGGTTGGGACCTCGTGAGTGACGGCGAAGTTGGAAGGGTTTATACTGGAGTTTGCTATTGAGCAAGGAGAAATATGAATCTCTATATGTGGTATATCTGACAGAGGGACACATGTATTTTCACGATATTCTATTGTATTAGGATGCTGCAGTTCAGTTAGCGGTTGATAAGGCAATATCGTAAGCATAACTTCTCTTTCATGTGTTCATCAGGGCTGTGTCTGTAGAATAACCATCACAACAATGTTGCAATAGTTAATGGATGAGGGTGAGAATTTGGTACACACAGGAGAGATACAGGCGTAGAGAAAGAATGGTAATGTATAATGGATGATTCAGGGGTAATCCTATTGATTCATGCACTCATCAATGCCAAGATTGCTAACAAATGGGTCATCAATTCTCACTCACATTGTGATTTTGCGCCTAATATCTAGTAAATCACACACCGTTAAATCACACATTCATTATGAATCTTACAACTACAACGTTTACTTCAAATAACTATTGGGGTTGAAAGCTATATTCTACAATTGTATGAATGTATAGTAAGACGTCATGTCACAGTGGGCAGAGGAATAATGGTTGCATGCATACAGTTCCGGTGAATTGAGGCGTGCCGGAGTTGAAATGGTAATGATTGAAAACAATGGCTGAAGATTGTGGGTTCGGCTTACAGTGACCGTGAATTGCACTCTTTGTAGCGGTCTTCTCATCACTTGAGCTTTCAAGATTCCCTCTCTCAGAGCTTCTCTTGATGGAAATCAGTCCACATAATCTATTTTGGGATACGAGTTTTGGTGTCCCAAACATACATTATGTCAGAAGACAGTTAAGTCTTGATACAAAGATTTGAGAACTTAGGCCTCTTTGAGAAGGTGTGGTACATGGGTAAGCGGGAGTTGCCGGCCATTTTGCAGAGTCGCTGAGCAGAATCAGTCGTTTGAGATTCTCCCTCTTAAGCTTCTAGAGCTCTTTTGACAGAATCCGAACTTGTAGAAGCTATTTTAGGATTTGGAAGAATTGGTCCAAACAGAATCCTTAGTCAATATCGAGTTAAGTGGGGTTATTAATTGGCCGGGATTGTGCATATATGGTATAGTTGCAGAGTGGCAACCTTCCTCCAACAGACAGTTGACACAGAGTTGACAGTTCAAGGCATGGACGCAGCAGCCTTCAACATACTGATCGAGCATCGGTTCATATCTTGGCAGACCCAGAGCACATTGCACCGCCTGCACCTAAAGGTGAAGTGTCCTGATAGATCTGTGTGCACTGGGTCCGCTAATTCAATGTCGAAGAAAACATGATGAGAATGAAGTGAACAAAAATATACAAAGTGCACAATGTACTGCAAGTACATGTGCTTCGGTGGCTTATTTGTCACTGTTGAGGCGTTGCTGGGCTAGAATGATAACATCCATAATGACTCGCAGCTTTTCAAAGTTGGCTTCATACATATCGAAGAAGCTCATTCTGGACAGGATTGAAGATCTCAGTTGTACATAATCTTGAATTATAGGCCAGGAAAACCCCGGCAGTGAAATCTGGATTTGAGCCAAGAATACCCGAGCTGCATCTCAGTGTCCGACTCACTAGGGTGCAGATGAGATGTGTGCTGGAACTTCAATGATATGCCAGCATTGGCTGTGGCTTTGCCACAAATAAGTGAGCTCATATCTCATATTCTGTCATAAGTACCCAATAACACGTAGTCTGTTTTGATTGCCAAATAGGATTGGCGGATACGCAGGGCTGGATCTCTCACGAAGTTATGCCCAGGATTCTCTGGTGCACCTGGACCTCGATCATATGGGTGGAAAAGCTCCCAATTTGCCCAAATAAGCTAGCCGTGTCTCATCCTGAGCCATAAGTACTAGAATATCACCTTGACTGTCTTATTGCGAATTGTGATTGGCAGATATGCAGTGCTCGATCTTTCATAACAAATCACATGACATCTGCCGAAGAGACTCCATTCCACCTGAAGGTGGATGAATTTTGCTTTTCATATGAAATACGTATGTAGCTTCAGACTTCAGGTGCACCTCAAATTCGCAACTTATGATTGATTGAACCCTTTTGCTTCATCATTTTCACAATTCGACTCATGCCATTTATCATGCAATAGGTCCGCTGCAGGAACTTCTAATGTCGCGTATCAATTCACTTCATCTCATATGTTCATTATTAATAAACAAGAACACCAATGAAATCCCACTCTAGCCATTTCCAATTCAAGATACAACAATTCCAACATCAGAACTTCGATTTACTTCAACATTAAGGAGAGAAATGATTCATCTATGCAGTATATTGTCCCTTGAAAATGACCTTTTTGATTATTTGTATAAGTTAGGAAGATTATGTTACTTGAATGTCTAAAGAGGCAAACTTTGATAAAGCATCTAACAATCTAAGCTTAATGGCTCATCAGACTGCAACGTGTCTCCATTCTCTGTCCGCTGTTTCGTATGATGCTCATGAGCCTCCAGAATCTGGTATATCATCGAGGTCGTGATGTTTGGTCGAGTCATCAAGCCATGCAGGACTCTCATTTGGGCCACTCCAGACTCTGGGTAAGCATCACTCTCGCAGTTATCGTACCCACCAGGACCTGTATTTAGTAACCATGTGTGTGGTAATTGGTTTTGCCATAGCTGGACAACTCGTGCAAATGCCTGCTGCTGCTCATTCAATACCCAAATTTCTGAGTTATTACTGCCTGAAATCCGGCTGTAAGATTTAGGCCTGTCCAGCCCACTTTGAATGTGGTTATGAATACAGAGGGATTTCGTGAATCCTGGAATTTGAGCTGTGTTTCTGTGTGTTCATCATTGCTCATTTCGGCATACATGTGGAATATATCTACATTATCCGCAAACAACCTCTTTAACCACCACATCGAATGACGAATTTGGCCAGGCCGAGGACAAAATCGCACTGCCTTTTGTGGAGAAGGTGCACAGGGTATTGCATCTTCATTTCTCTGTTCTGGAAGGAGCGTCGCTCTTGATGTGTTGTCTTAGTCACGTTCCGGATACTCTGCAGGTTCCTTGACAAGCATCAGCAAAAATGTCTCCCTCAGCCATCAGATCATCGGAGATTCCACCTAAGTATCAAGTGGCCAGTCATTGTGTCATTGTCCCAAAACATTGTTCCGATCCTCAGTGTCTCCCATCTCTAATGAGACACATGCTAGCCACTATCGATGAACCCTCCATTCTCCAGAAGCACCCTGGGAAACGTACCTCTCCACCAGGGACTTCAGATGTGCTTGCTTTTCCTCAGTTCACTCGAGCTCAATGAGGTGTGCATTCCCCTTGTGTGTCTGGATGAGTGGTTGTCCATTGGCAAGATTTGTTTCTGACCACTGCCTGATCGTCCATGGCTTTCGAATCTAAATCATCTGGTGCGCCAGATTCCGTTGAGCTTCTTCGTCTTTAGTCCGGATAGCATGCATCCAACTCTTCACTGCTGAATACAATGCCTAAGCACCATGCTTTTCCATCACAGTATCATCCTCCGGATCTTCAGACGTACCTGAAAATATCCACATCGTCTGATAACACCAGTCATTGAGTGAATGGAATCCCGGTGTAGCAGTGACTTGAAGTTTGAATCCAAATCTCGCATTCATTGCAATTTGCTAACACACACTGTTTTTAACCTTATTCCGACAGGACTCATTAAAAATCCCAACACTCCATGAACAGTAGGAGAGTGGACCGTTACTTGATGGTTTCGCTCTAGATGTTAAGGTATCATCCGACACAAGGTGGATATTCCATTGGATTTCTGGCTCATCAATACTGGTGTTCAGTTCCTTGTTGGTGAGATGCTCATTTTCGGTGTGCAATACATTGACAAGTGTGAAATCAGCTCCATGTGTCATCTCTTCGATGACACTCTTGAAGGTATCAGCCACTCCAGGCATTGTTACCACCAGGATTGGTTCAGGGGCTGAGATCAGTGTTGGATGCTTGTGGGGTGGTGTTGAGTGAATCTTCCACAGGCTGCGGGGCACAGAATTCAATCCCTGGAGCAGATACCACTCTCGTTCTTCACCGACAATGCCAGGAAAGTCATTGTGCGCCAAAATCACCCACTCTTCAAGGGTATTCCCCCTTAAAATAGACAGTGGCAACCCTATTACAACTTTCTAAGAAGCCAATTTGCAAAGCATTCCCACTGCAACCGAGGTGAAAGTCTTTGCAAGACCCATTTCATCTGCCACCAGTGCTCCTGGCATATCAGCATCCCAAACCCATCCCCTCACGATGAACCAGATGGCCCAAATCTGGTGCGGCAAACAATTTGTTCCGGGTAGCCCTGGAATTGAATACTTGCAGCCTGGAGCAAGGTCATCTGGGGATTGGCAAATACGTTGCGCGTTCAGCAGCCAGACTGCTTGATTAAGACACTCATGTTCAAATTAGTTGTTGAATATATTGAGATCCGTACTCAGTACTGAGCTTGTATTTTCCGGCTGGAGGACCTCCTCACCATCCTCCACTTGCTCCTGAACCTCCCTTGCACGTTTGCCGGTGTTCTATTCATCCTCAATGATCTCTTTCAGTTGCTTGGATGTAAGCTGGGTAGATAAGCTCATATTCTGGCCCTTCTGAAATTCATCTGAATGTTAAGTATTGCACAGAGATGCAACCATTTGAATGGATACATGTGGATGGAATATAATCAATTCTATTCTTTCAATCATAACTTACATTAATACAAGTATCATTCTCTTGCCCACCATCCTCCCCTCCCTCCTCTTCTCCCTCTCATCCACCATCTTCAAAACTCTCCAAAGTCTATGTATACTGATTAGCAGTTGGTCATGTTCAGCCTTATTACAGCTAGTGGGGATTACTTTTGTTGGCCTAATTACGTGCTCGGCAATCTCCTTCACTGTCACTCTCATCAGTTCTACCAAAAATATCTTCACATTATATTCCAGTGTCAACTTGAAAGCAATTGAAAGGTAACAGTTGTACGAAATCTGGCCATATATGCGATCATTGACCATTTGCCCGTGTTTGTATAATCCAATATACTCTTCTACCAATTCGTCCTGCTCCAAGGTGCAGTAGAATATTGTTGTGAGAATAAATGGCTCTTTCAGGCCACCGTTTTTGTCGATGAAATTAACCAACTCATCCCAGTGTGTCACATTTGTACATGAGGCATGGAGTTGTTTGGCGGTTAGAACCTCATACTTGTCATTCGACATGGAGCGAGTCGTAACCGTGAACGTTATATTAGGGAACTCTTGGAGGTTACTACTCACCATTTTGCCCACGCACTCTCCCAAATCCGTCCCTGGTCGGTTGTGGCATTGCCGTCCCTTTCTCCTTGCCTCGTGAATTTCGCTTGCACCTTTCTTCAACAATATCTCAACCTAGTGCCAGAGAATCCATTCAGCATTATCGAAATTCCCCAATAGCAGCCAGATCCCGAATGTCGCCAAAAAATCTGTGACTGCCGTCTCCCAGTGCAGGGGTCCATCTCGAACCTGTTTCAAATGGTTCTGCCCCCAGCTAATGGACTGAGGCTTCTTCTTGAGACACCCCGCCACCCATACTTTCTTCCACTTGTTGAATGCACTGTAGTTTGCTTGCCCTATCCTTTTGCCAAATTGCTTCAATGAGAATTTGGTTTGCTTCAGGCTAATTGGGGGTTTGCCTTCTGTACTGCCCAAGTCCGAAGAATCGTCGCTCTCATCACCTGCATCATATTTGTTGTAGGAAATCTTTGGCAATGAGGGCATGTCCGTATTCTCTGCAACATCGGTTGTCCACGGTTCCACTGGCAGCTGGAATCATATCATTGGGAGGCATATTGGGTGTCTCCCAGGTGCGCCGGAAGGAGGTTGAAGTGGAGGAGTCGAGCTGGAAGATGATGGCCCATTGACTGGATGATTTCCCAGCGGTCGTGGAGGCACTCTTGGTGGATATGGAAATGACAGCCCTTGTCCTGGGAACTGCGGAGGGGGGAACATTTGAGACCCGCTGTAACTACCTTGGTGCAGGTCATATCCTTGCCATGGTGGCCCATAACTTGGAAATCCTTGGCTTGCGCTGTTGGTAGGTTGGGAACTGTGTGTCATGATAAATGGAGACTGGTGATAAAACTATACAGCGCCTGGAAATGGCTGCTGTGAAGGAGGGTTACCGTACCATTGTGGCGGATGATATTGATTGGTGTGTTTCCCAAATTGACTGTCTTTGCGAGTGGCATGTCGTGAACTTTTGTACCGTGATTCTGAATTGTCATCACCATGTTGTTGTGAGCCTAATAGGCCACCCGGTAGAGCCATATTCACTGTGTTTGGTGGAGATCCTTTAGTCAACATGCTGTTTTCAACAAAAGATTGTGGGAAACAACGCTAAATGTGACATGAGATATAGAATATATTGGAGTATGGTCAAGTATACTGCAGATAGCCGTAAACTTCGGCGGAACGAAGGGTTTCACATATTCCATTCTGTTGTCACGAACTGTGGTGTTTCACTTCACTTTTGATGCCTGAAACCAACCTGTGCCTTGAGAAAAAGAAACCTTAATCAGACTCATCCCGTCTTGATTTGTTTTATGCTCGAATTTAGATACTAGGATATGGGACAGGTGCTCACCTTCATACGCTTCCATGACTTTACAGGTCATAGAAGTGATTTGATCTGTTATCTCCGGGAACCCAACAAGAACTATATCCAGCAAGAAGGTTAGCATGACTAGGCATATTTCACATAAGTTGTGCGTATATGACCTTGCAACCTCATTCAATAGACAGCATGTGAGACGAATAGCAACAGTGATTGCTTCCGATTGAGCTCCTTGCCTATACGGGGTAGTTCTCCTCATGAAACATACTCCAGTCAAGGATTGTTACTGAAGCAAAGATCCTACCTCCCGTATCAGTTCTCGATAATCAATGCCCAGACATGCAGCCATCAAGGAAACCGACCTATGCATCGTATTATGATGATGTACCTTCATCATCAGCTGCTCGTAGGCTTGAGTGTAAGTATAAATCACAATGCCGCAATGACGTAGTATAAGGCGCCATTGTGGTGAGTACCGTGATGACAAAAGATACTTCCCCCCTGCATTTGGCATAGTGTGATGCGGCTGTGAATGTGTTACACTAACCTGAGTTAGCATGCTTTCAAACCAATATTGCTGAGGCTCTATATCACCCCCAGAATCATCATTGAGATTCATCTGAATATGTATTCAGTGACCATTTCTCAAATATGGTCAACACTCGCCGGACACATGTGAAGTGCTGTCTCTGCAAATGGATATTATTCAACGAGAACTGACTTGAGGCTGGTGATCAACAATATCACCCAATATTGATCAATGAAGGGCTATTAACTGATCGGAGTTTACCACCTGAAGGCTGGGATCAACCCTTGCCATCATGGTTCGACTTCAGTCGGTGCACCTCAATCGCCATCGATCAGCTTGGTCAACCAATTGGTCTACCCATAGACATTGCACCTGGTGCACCACCACATGAAGATACTGCTGACGAGAAAACTATAGACCCCCAGAAGCCTGATCTGACTTGGACCCCTGATCCAACAAAGACGAGAGCTCATAGGCAGGGAGTTGGAGTGGAAAATGCGGGGGGGAAAGCATTTGGCAAAGTAACTGGATTGTACAACAAGCATCACAAGTACTCTGAACAATGGAATCCATTGCATCCATTTCAGTCAGCACACGACTTTCAACAGGTTCAATCATTTAGACAGCAAATGAAAACGTGGATAGATCAACATCTGAGGCGTGGACTTGACAACTTCAAATTCCAATCATTGCAATCAGCAGATGCTGAGCAAAAGCTCCTCGCTCAACTCTATTTCGGGCCTGGTGAATATAGTTGGATTGAAAATCATTCAGATATCTTCCGAACATTATACTACAGGGATATTTTCAAAGGTATGCAGTTCCTTTTGACACATCTCCCATTTCAGGCTAACCTTAATTTTGAACCCGTGCATCCTACAGACTCCGAAAGACGCCAACTATACAGCGAGATGAACACCCGCGATTGGTGGTGGGATACACAAGATCAGCTTCCTGCTGGAGTGATGATTGTGCCAGTCATGTGTGTATCCTGCAAGACCCACTTGACTAATTTTTCGGGTAACCAGCATGCCTGGCCACTGAATCTCACAATAGGTAATATTGGAAAAGATATCTGCCATACACCTAAAAAGCGTGCCTGGATTCTTCTTTGACTGATCACCTGTCCCCCAATAAGTGCTAAAAATACTGACGAGGCATGGCATTCCATGGTTAGAACAGTGCTGTCCCCACTCAGGAATCTTGACAGCACTGGCCCTGGTTTGAACTGGGATTGTGCTGATGGATTCCAGAGACAATGTTATCCTCGTTTGGCTGCCTGGGTCAGGGATTATCCAGAACATCTCATGCTTGCTCAACTCTAATATGACTCATGCCCGATGTGTGAAATTCCTAAAGGTGCACCAATGGGGCATTCAACTTTTTGACCACTTGATATCCCACAAGATCAGCATGCTTACTTGGAGCTGCGAGATGAAACGAATATCAATGTTCTACACACTCTTGGAGTTCATCCAATCCGCAACCAGTTTTGGCAATACCCTCTCTGCAATGTCTATCGTCTTTGGCAGCCTGATGAATTGCATCAGCTGCTCCTGGGTATAGTTAAAGACTTATTGCACTGGCTGCTCAAATAACTGAATGCTAGAAATCTCAAGGATCAATTTCACAATCAATTCACATCAATACCACAATATCCATGCCTCCAGGGTGTTTCTAAACCATTCTATTCGATGAAAAGCGGCCCCTGGCAGGGAAAATCAATCTGGGGCATGATCAGAACACAGGCAGTGAATTGTTCTCTGATTCTTGACTGCTCCCAGGATGCCGGGAAAGCTGCGGTGGAAACAGCCTCTGGTGAAATGGTGATGGGAGCAGTGTGGGCATAATGTGAATTCTCTCTACTTGTCAGCCAACAAAATCACTCTGATCTATCCCTCACAGCACTAGATGATGAAGTGAAGCGATTTTAAAAGAAGGGAGGTGCCTTTTGAGATCAGAAACTGTCGAAGTCTGCAATGGCCAAAGTGGATGAACTATTGGCAAGAGAATCCAATTAATTACAAGAAAAAAACATCCACCATGTCAGCGCTGCAATCGAGGTTCTGCTGTACGGGGCTGAAAAGATCACTGCCATCAAAGAGAGTGAATTTCAGGTGTACCTGAATAGAGCCTGAGCAGCAGCAACCATATGGTCAGATGCTGATCGGCAGATGGCAATTGAGTGATTGGAGCATGGAATCTGTCAGGTGACACCTGCTAAACTCAAGCTTTTCGATAAATTATTCTCACATCATGAGTAACAACTATTGCAGGAAGTCGAGAGGCAAACGATCCCAGAAGCAGATTCACCAAAAAACTTGGTCAACTGAAAACTGCTGCAGAAGAAGAGGCTTATGGGGCGGTAAACTTGACCACCGACAAGCGTGTGCAACTTCAGATCTGTCTATCCGATTCTGAGACTGAAGCCACCACTTGGAGCATCGCGTGTTCAGATCATGTTCTGAGTCAGCTGGCGAGAGAGATCTATGGTATCACTTCGAAAAACCTCATCTGGTTTACGAAGGAATTCTTCATCCGCATGGTCAAGTTTGAAGCTTGGTGGCAGCTATTGGCGTTCCAGAGCTCCACAAAACCATTGAACAGTGTGTAATCCATTTCGGATATCCAAAGATGCATTATATGACCCAGATATCAGAGTCAATTTGGCCAATGGGTTCCGTCAACATTTTCACCACCGATATTTCTGACCAGCTACATGTCTGCAATGTGAAACAGGCACATCAATCTAACAACAAGGTCAATTACATTCAACAGATGCTGAAGCACAATGACTGCTGTACCGGTCTTGACTCTATGGAGTAGACACTGTCATATCCTGCCCTTCAAGGCTGGTATGATATTGAGGTTGCAAAAGGTTTTGTAATGGGCAGGGTAGGATGTAGGTGATATTGGTAACAATAATATGAGGGCAGGGTAGGATGTAGGTGATATTGGTAACAATAATATGATTTCGAAAGCGGGGCGGACAGGGCTCGAGGTTCGTTTTGAGGAAGTCAAGACAAGACAAAAGTCGAAGCTATTTCAAAGTCGTAACTTGCTTTGCTATACAAGAGAACGAGTAAAGAGAGAAGAAAAGGAAATCCTCCAACGCCAAACAACACTCTCTTTATATACAATCCGTCTGCCACCCTCGAACCATTCCTCATGCTCCGATGTACCATCCGAATCTTAACCCATGATCTTACACACCACTCCACCATTCCTTATTGTAACAATCACGCCACATCATCCGACGTCGCAACACCTCAGACCACTTCCCTATCGTACTAAATTATACCGCCACCATCTCGCCGCTCCTTCCGCGTCTTCCAACGTCTCCGCCTTTCTGTAACACAATTCCTTCGACACCACCAGAACCTTCCTTCCTTGTTCCCAAGTATCCCCGTACCTGCCTGCGCCGTGACAGGTTTCAGCGTACAATCAGCTGCCAATGAACGGCAAATTACGCGCAGAGCCCATCTTTTATGCCTCCGCCATTGTCCCAAACAGCCATTCTTCCGTCCCATATCACAACAGGTACATTATTTGAGAGAAACCCATGTCCGCGGCATGTACTGAAGTATCAAATCAATATCTGTGAGATGCATCAGTAGATTTTAGAATTCCCATCTTTGGACCGTTATTCCGTACACAAATTGAAGACGACTGGGGACATAAAGTTAGTTATCTGGTGCTCGGATATGAACAGAATGTACTCATACACAGTATAATTATTACACTTCAGAATGGGCTGTTGTACTACCGTCAACCAATTCACTGCCCTACATCTGTTGAACATCTGGGACTTGATTGGAAGGTAGAATATACCGATGCCAGCGAAGGGATCATGGCTGAATCTCATAACATCTGGTCCCAATGTACAGACAGTGACCTCGATAACACTATCCAAGGCCAAGTTCCTTCTTTTCCTGTATTATACTTCAGCTGGACTCCACCAAATCAGATCCTCCAATTTCAAGGGCCCCTGCCTGCTGGAAAAACGATATTGACCTTCCCTACGAGGTCCAAGAAGACCCAACAATGGATACTATGTCCTCAACGTCAAGAATATGCAGTGGTGATTCCAACAAAGTATTAAGATGCTCATGGTTGGGCTGATTGTGATGAGGGGTTTATCCAGGTTGTCAAACAGACTGATAAGATGCATATTGTACATGTTGGCGCAATTGTTGGACCTGCACATTTGGTGCGAGAGACTAATGCTACATCAGATGGAATCGATAGTATATGGTTTGTAAATAATCATGTCGATTGAAATACTTACTGGATTCTGTAATAAAGTTCCAATGCCTGAATCAAGGTGCGCAGATGATAGTTAATTGAATTGTACTATTTAATATAAACATTATAATAATCACTCCTGGAGAGTGTGGCTCCAGGTTTGAGGTGCACTGGAATACTCTCGGAGACGTGGCCAATACTCCAAAACGCTCCGGAATTTGCATATCCTAAAAGTTTGATTTGGAAGTATTTTTAAGAGAAAGATACACTCTTCATGATATTCTTGGTTGCTGGTTCACAACTTCCGGAGCATTCAGGAATACAGGTGAAGTAGTCTCGGAGCACCTGAGCGCACATTGATTTGTATTCAGCCAATCAGGAAGCATCTGGGAGCATCTGGAACAATCAGTGTAGCTGGTTAGAGTTGCTGAGTTGTTCAGTTATATCTTCCACACCATTTTACTTTTTGCTGATGTTACTGACCAGCAGTTTCGGCTTTCCAGCCATCCTCAGAGGGAAAAAAAATAAATGGAAAACAGGTCTTCCAACAACAATGGTATGTTGAAACATTAATTTTCGACCCGCAAGCTTACTGTGCCTCATTCGCTATCTGAATCCCACAAATTCATAGCTACATGGTCTTCAGACTCCCTGCTGTCTTGATTATCTTGAAGATATTCTTCATCCGGAGATTTCTGTTCATTCTTTGAATTATGTTGCTCTCCATCCGCTTGATCTGAATCCACATTCTCTTAATCATCAGCTCCTACTTTGAGCTTCTGATAATTCTTTTCTCATGGGATAGAGGCTGTTCCTTTTCAAGTTCTCCTCAAACAGAAACAATCCATTGTGTTATGAACCCCTGTTCCGTCGCCCTGCCATGCGCACCGCTGGTACTTATCAGCAGCTGTTCAGCTGTTGAGTGCAGATTTATCGATGCCCTCAGTTTGCGTTGCATAACTTTTGCTGGATTTAGTTTTCATTTTTAAGGTTTTCTGTATATTCTCCTACAGTAGCCTTCCATTGTGATTCTGGGAACGATTTTGAAGGTTATTTGGTTTTTCGAATCTATTCTTTTTTGGAGTATTACCTTGAGCTTCTGAAACCATCTTCTTCAGCCCCAAAGACTCCTAGGTTTCATCCTATTATTCTGCAGTTCTCCTGGCGTTTGTGACAATATTGATAATTGCATTATAAGTTTTTCCAGACAGATTGATTGTATTCATTTGTTCTAACATTTGATGTGGTAACCGATCAAGGATGAGCTTCTGTATGGCAGCTCTTGTAACTTGAACCTCATCATTAAGCATCTGGATTTGTGTGACCATATTGCATATGCATCGATTATATTTGAATTTTTCCTTCACGACATAAGTCTCATCCCGAGCAGCTGTATCTTTGAAATGAAGTTTCAACGCTGGAATGTTCCTCATTATGGATTTTGGATTAGTTCCAATTGGAGTTCCTATTAACCATGGTATATGCCATACAGCGACATATTTATCCATTAACCAACGTATCCAATCGAGTATTCATTCATCATGTGGAGATTTCCCAAGTTGGTCGGGTAGAATTACTTCCACCAATATCCACGAGCAATCAAAATGTTGTCCTGATTTTCCTTCAAATCTTTTGGGTTCCCACCATATCGATTGGCTTTGTGTACTGGAGTTCCTGAATTCTTTGTTGTCTTCTACATTGTCAAATATTGGTAGTACCACAATTGGATGGTGGTCCAGACCCTGGAGGTAATGGATTTCCGGCATTACCATGCCTTCCGGCATTGCCATTTCCTGCAGCATTACCATGTCCTCTACCATTACCACCTCCGGCATTATTGTCTTCAGCGTTACCGTCTCTGACATTACTGTATCCGACAGCATTGGCATCTCCATTATTGGCCTGACTTCCTGCTCCTGCTCGGATTCTTCCTAGCCAAGTTGATGCACTGTCTGTAGCTCATTTAACCAGCAATCAAGGATTCCTTGTCAAAATATTGTCTTCGTGCTGCATGTGTTTGTCCAGATGGCCCAGGTTGTCCCAACTGTGATACAGGTCACTTGTAACTATCTTGTGAGTCTCCTGAAAACTAATAATTTTCAATAGCAATAGTGAATGCAGTATTAACTTTCTGAATTAGAGCCACTTGTTCTTACATAGCGATTGCACGTTCCTTCAGATCACACATTGAAGGGACCTCTGCCAAGAACTTCGTAATGAACCATAAAATGTTATGTACATTATCAACCTTAGACATTAAATCTGTTAAACATCAGCAAAAATAATTCCGCCCTACCAGAAAGGCTCTGTCAGAGTGAACGCACTCTCTCAGAGCCGTCAGTAACTCCGAGGTGGTGGATGATTCTGCGCCTGGAGTCAATACCACGCGTCGTGTTGCATGTCGCCCTCCGATCATGGCTTCACTGTGACTTCCCGCTCTATCAGTCTCATACTTTAAACTAAATCTCTGGGATTTTGGCTGACTGTGACAATATGTCGGAATGAGTTCATTGGGTAAGTTCTGGCATGGAGATTGCAATGTGACGGGCGATGCTGTAAAAATCTCTCAGTGCAATCTTTCTACGTCCGTGCAGAATGCAATTCTCTATTTACTAAATATACATATTATGCCACATTGCCAGATCTATGTGGCTATTGACAATCCATCAATGGATTTGTTCGTCTCCTGTCTTACTACTAGTAGCTCTCTCTGGAAATATGTACACGCAGCCGACGATGTTTCCCATGCTGATAGCTTGCAAAGCATCCGCTGCCAGTGCGTTTCTCACTTGTACAAATTTCGAGATGGGATGCAAGTTACCTGAGTGTTCAGGTATTGTGGTGAGCGCCAGGGCTACACAGTACTCAACGAAAACTCCATCCTGGTTTAGGAGCTTGATATTGAATTGTCGTTGCAGTTGCCATGGGAGATGCCCCTTCAACATGCTATACCACCTCTCCGGGCATTGCGTTACCCACACCCAGTCATTCCGTCTGATGCCTCCACACCAGCTCCAGCTTCCAGTGCATAGACAAATGTGAGATATGCGTATACTGTATAAACCCTCAACTTGAACCTCAAGACCATGATAAATACAGAGCTTCATTATGCGCAGTTGTTCATCTGATATATATCTTATGTCAGGCCTCATATGCTTGATAACCTCATGGGTGCAGTTGTATATTGCCACGCAGTGCGTTGCATCTTATGTATTCTGCAGTACTGCTCTGAAGTCCTTAATCATTGAGTCAGGATGCTTTCCATCACAGTGGTTGTGGGATCCCATAAATTCAGGCATTGCACATGACTGGACGCTCAGGGGGGCAGCCAGATCAGCACTGGGAGAGTGCACTATGCATGCGGCAGTGCTGTTCTCCCGACGTTGAGCGATGGATTCATGATAGAGCTCTCTGCTTTGGAAGAAGTGAAAGGGACGCTGAAAGTTGATTGCATATGGCAGGCAGTTGAAATTGTGATTGGAGGCATTCCAACTGTCTTTGAGGTTTGTTTCATGTGCTTGATCATGTCTCTCAGCGGAATACTGTTGGAAGGCGCGATATGAATGAATCTTTTCGACCCAATAAGACATCAAGTGGATTGTCGGAAAGTTCATGGCGGCATATACATTAGGAAAAGGCATTTTAGTCAATGGAAGCCTCCAGGAGTTTCTGAGAGGATGTGGAGTGTAAATTCAGATGCGTCAATTTCAGGAGAGTATCAGACCCTTGGAGGGCATTCCTGCTGGCCGCCAGAGTAACTGGGAGTGCCAATGACAAGTCTGGAAGCACCTTGGAGCGCCGGTGACAAGTCTGGGAGCACCACGAATCACAGTTGAGCAGCCTGGGAAAAACAACATCCTCTGTGGCAACGCTGCTAGTGCTCCTGGAAATCCTAGCTACAACGTATTGTTCAACGATTTTCAAAACTCATGTATTCCGTTTATATTCTCATTTATGTATCTATATAGCGCGACCCTTCTACAATCGGTAAATCAAGACAGCCTGCAGGCTGTTCATGAAAGAAATCTGAGCTGTGCCCCAAAATGACGATTGAGTAAACTCAGAGATAAACTTGGAGGACATAATTGAGCGAGATTGCACATGCACTTGAAGGCGGTAAGCGAGCGACATTGTAGATACACTTGGAGGTCGTGATCAAGTGAATGTAGAGATGCACTCCGCGATTGTGACGGAGAGGATTTGCAGACCTAGTTGGAGGCCATGATCATGCGAACTTGCAGGCCATATTCAACCTAGTCTGGAGATATGCATGGAGGCTGTGATGGAAAGAGTTGGCACGAGAACTTGGAGGCAGTCGATCGACCGTGCGCTGGGTGCTGAGACTCTACTCATTGGTTAGTTAACTTGCAACTGTGGGAATGTGACAAGGTTACCTTACCTGTGAGCTCTCCTGGAGAGCTGGCTGATGGCAGTCGATCGTGTGGGGAGGTACGGCAGAAGCCGAAGCTACATTCAGGGGTGAACTCATAATTATGAGAATGAAGGGAAGACAAACAATCATGTGCAGATGCTGCACTAGGTGTATGCTGTACTCGGTGTCACCTCATGATCGTGGCATGGAGAGATTGAGAGGGATGACATAACTTTGTGTTCTGCGATGATGGTAGAGTTATGGACAAGAAAGAGAGGGATGGGAATGAAGATGAGAACGATGTGCAGGATACGAGTGGATATGAGACATGGGGGGTACGACTAGCATGACTCCATTGAGAAAACCTGGTATCGGCGTAATTACACACCGGATCGGAACTTGTATCTGCCATATCAGAGATGCTAAATTTCCTTGCACATGAAATTCTCCTCAGTCCCAGCTTCTTATGATCATTTGTCCTATCTCCTCTGATCTCTCTCTTTCTCGTCCTCAACTCTACCATTATCTGACAACACGAAGTTAAGTCATCCCTCTCTAACTCTCCATGCCATGATCGAGAGTTAAAACCGAGTACAGCGTACACCCAGAGTACAACATACACCGACTACAGCATACACCATGTACAGCATACACCAAGCACAGCGTGCACCGAGTACTGCATACACCGAGTACAGCATACACCGAGTACAGCATACACCGAGTACAGCATACACCGAGTACAGCATACACCGAGTACAGCATACACCGAGTACAGCATACACCCAGTATAGCATCCACTGAGTACAGCATACACCATGTACAGCATACACCAAGTACAGCATTCACTGAGTACAGCATACACCGTTTACAGCATACACCAAGTATAGCATACACCGAGTACAGCATACACTGAGTACAGCATACACCAAGTACAGCATACACCAAGTACAGCATACACCAAGTACTGCATACACCAAGTACAGCATACACCGAGTACTGCATCCACCACGTACTGCATCATCCCAACACCAACTGCCTCCTGCTCCCAGGAAGTCTCTCATCTCTCGGCAGACCATGTTGTACTCAATTCTCTACATTCCCACAATTACGAGTTGACCAATGAACAGAGTGTCAGCTCCCGTAGCGCCTCCCTCCCAAACTACCACTTCGTGATTGACTGCCTCCAAGTACTGTTCCAATCTAACTCGATCATGGCCTCCAGCTGCATCTCTAAACTGGCTCGATCACAATACTGGAGTGCATCTCTCAGTTTACTCTATCACAGCCTCCAAGTGTATCTCGAAACTCGCTCGATCACACCCTCCAGGTGTATCTTCAAACTTGCACCATTACGGCCGCCAAGTGCACCTGTTAACAGGCATCCAAGTGCATTTCTCAACTCACTCGATCACAGCCTCGGAGTGAATCTCCTAACTCCCTCGATTATGGCTTCCAAGTTCGCGCCATCACGGCCTCCAAGTGCAGATCCAAACTCCCTCCATCACGGGCTCAGAGTGCATCTCTTAGTTCACTGAATCGCAGTGTGGTGAAACGGTGGATTTTAATGGTAGACAGCCCATGATCAACACTCCGCTGCACCTCGCATGGCATCCCAAAGGAATTCATGAGAAGAGCGGTTCTCGCTTGAGGAGCGTTAGAAGAGGGTGAGAGGATATGAAGGGATACCCAGCAATTATGAACCACTCAAATTGCGTGGATGTATGAATGCACGGCAAGAGTGTGTGAGACCAAGAGCTGGGAAAGATAGAGTGTGAATTTTGTATATTGAGATGATGTCTATCTACCCCAGGGTATTCCAAATACATACTGCCTGTCGATGAGTGAATCTCCATTATCCCTGTATCTCCGTATGTATATATACAGAGAGACATAAACAAGACATGCCATATTATGATGTAGCGAATCTTGTGACTATAACAAAGACTAATATGTTCAATGAAATGCCTTGTGGTTATGGAACCCTAGGAACTCCCGGTGGGAGAATACGCCACCAACTCTCCCGCAGAGCTTGTGCAGAGGTTGTAGCTGCTTTTGAAGTCTCCCACAGAGCTGCGCAGAGGTCTCAGCAGCTCCAACAGTTGAATATCAAAATAGTCAAACTACATAGCATTCTGAATGCACCTCCATCACTGCAGGTGCTTTCAGGAGCATTTGAGAATGCTGTTGCAGAGTCTAAGTGCACTTTGCAAAGCTCCAGAGGGGGCTGGGAGCATCAGGAAGTACTAAGAAGCACTGGTGAGGGCTACCAGAGTATCTCGGAAGTTTGCGTATGGCTTCCGTACCGAATTATATTCTGTTGATGTAACTGCTTGAAAGCATCTATCTGGTGGCTAATAAAATTCCACCAGAGATTGATTTCGCGCTGCTTATTGGCCAGCGTCAAAGTTTCAGTATTTGTTTCGTTCTCTACCTGTCGCATCTTCACGAGTTCCGTTCTCAGAGCATCACCTTTAACCATCGCCTTTTTACTGCCTCACCCGAGTAAGAAAAGATCATTGAAGGTGTGATAATGACCCAAGGCATCCTCCACGTAGCTCAATGTGCATTATTGTAAGATTTATATCCCTCATATATATTGAATTCCAACAATGCCCGTTTGCACTCAATTGCACAGTTCAATATGGGATACTGAGCAGTGCTTCTTCCTTGTGGAGACTGGGTTATAATTCCAAGCAGGTACTGGCTCATTTCTTTCATCTCCTTTACATATGACTGGGAAACCTCCTCTGATGACTAATTTGTCGGCTTGAAGTCCTGGTAAGCAGGCACGGATTACCACATTGCATTGTACTTGTTGAGCTGTTCTTCGGTCTTCATGAAGAGGAAGATCCACTTCTGGTGCTGGTCAAGCATGCCGATCTTCATTGTATGGAGGAGTTTTGGCATAGGGAGGTCACTCACAATACATGGAGTATGTCGAAACTGGTTGAATGCTTGGCGAATATGGTGCAACGAATGTTCAGTATGAGCTGCCTTTGTGTTGGCATCGCTGAGAGTTCTATATAGGTCGTAATCCTGCTGGGGATGTTCATTGTCAGATGGGACATAATCGCCAAGTTTGTCCTGTGCAAACTCGCACCAAAAACAGACATGCCACTCGTGATGATGTAGGTTGCTATACTCTGGGCAAACTGCAAGACATGCTACCAAATCCGGTTTGTAATGCCAAACGTTCCTATCTGCCCAGAGAAGGTTGCAAGACCTGCTCTTGGCACTAGTGTTGTGTTTCAAGGTGAGAGGCTGGAGTACCTGCCAGAGTACTTCGTTCAGCACCTCTTTGATTGTTTGCCGCTGCTCATCCAGCAGTGGACTAAGGAATATTGCGGTTCTTGATATGAATCGGCATCAGAGTGACCATTACCACACTGTGTGTTGAGGGCATCTGGCGGATCTTCGAAGATAGATTGCCAATTGTCATGCCTACAGGCCACTCTTTCTTGTCCCCAGCAAAATCTGAGACATGTGTTCCATCACACATGAAGATCAAGCAAACCAGTCATCAGCAAAATGTAAATCAGTTCCGAAGCCACACGCCAACCTTCTAGACACTCTGGTAGACCTCACCAGTGCTCCTAAGTAATTCCAGATGCTCCCTGGCCCCCCTGGAGCTAAGCAAAGTACTCTCAGACTCTGCCAGAGCATTCTCAGGTGCTCATGAAACCACCTACAGTTATGGAGGTGCAAATAGAATGCGACGAGATTTGACTTATAGGATAGTCATATTTTGGAGCAGCTGAGACCTTGGCGCAGGTCTGCGGGAGACTTAATGCCGCATTCTCACAGCAGTTGTTCTTAGGGTTCCATAACCACAAGGCATTTCGTATATCAGATTCATCTTTTTTACAGTCACAAGATTCGCTACATCATAATATGGCATGTATTATCTATCTAAGTCACTCTATATATGAACATACGGCCAATCTTGCTGCAGACGGTACTGCAGTGTAATCGCAGGAGCACCAGGAGACACTGATTGAGAGAACTTAGAGATGCACTTGGAGGATGTGATCATGTGAACTGGAAGATGTACTTGGAGGCTGCGATTGAGTGAGTTTGGAGATGTACTTGGAGGCCGAGATCGAGTTGAACCAAGAGATGAACTTGGAGGCTGTGATCGAGCGGGTTTGGAGACAGATTTGGAGGCCGAGATCGAGTAACTGAGCAATACACTTGGAGGCTAGGATCAAGTTGAACTCAGAGATGCACTTGGAGGCCGAGATCAAGTAACTCAGGGATGCACATGGAGGCTGATATCGCGTAACTCAGAGATGCACTTGGAGGCCGTGATTGGGCGAGTTTGAAGATGCACTTGGAGGCCGAGATCGTTTAACTCAGAGATACACTTGGAAGCCGTAATCGAGCGACTATGGAGATGCATTTGGAAGCTGTGATCGTGTAACTCAGGGATGCACATGGAGGCCATGATTGAGTGAGTTTGGAGATGCATTTGGAGGCCAAGATCATATAACTCAGAGGTACACTTGGAGGTCGTGATCGAGCGAATTTGGAGATGCACTTGGAAGCCGTGATCCAGTGAGGTTGGAGATGCACTTGGAGGCCATGATCAAACGAGATTGGAGGAGCATTTGGAGGTGGTCGATCTGGAGGCAGTAGATTGGGAGGGAGGTGCGATGGCAGCTGTGACTCTATTCATTGGTTTACTCGTCATCCTGGGAATTTAGAGAGTTGAGTACATTAAGGTCTGCCGAGAGATGACAGACTGGCTGGGAGCAGGAGACAGTCGATCATGGAATGATGCAGTACTCGATGTATGCTGTACTCAGTGTATGCTGTACTCGGTGTATGCTGTACTTGGTGTTGACTCATGATTATTGCATGGAGGGATAGATAGGGATGACTTAACTTCGTGTTCATAGGTGATGGTACAGAAAGAGAGAGATGCGAGGAGATGGGGGAAAGCATCATGAGAAACTGGGACTTAAGAGAATTTCGTGTGTGAGTCGATTTACCATTCCTGAACCGGCAGGTACTACTCCTGATCCGGCTGCTAAAAACACTGATACAAGGTCTTCTAAACCCAATCAGGCAAGTTGTACCCCTGGCTTCTCATATCTGCTCGTATCCTCCATATTTGTTCCCATCTTCATCCCGGATCTCTCTTTCTCTACCACCATCACAGAACATAACGTTAAGTCATCCCTCCCTATCTCTCCATGCCATAATCATGAGTTGACACTGAGTACAGCATACACCGAGTACAGCATATTCCGACTACAGCATACACCGAGTACAGTGTACACCAAGTACAGCATACACCCAAAAATGTCCATCTTCTCTTCATTCTCACGATTACGAGTTGACCCCTGAATGTAGCTTCAGCTTCCAGCATGCTTCTCTACATGATCGACCGCCACCAGCCAGCTCTCCATGAGAGCTCAAAGGTAAAGTCACCTCATCACATTCCCACGGTTGCAAGTTAACTAACTGATGGTTAGAGTCTGAGCACCCAGCGCGCCTCCTATCGACCACATCCAACTACTCCAATCTCGGTCGATCATGGCCTCCAAGTGCATCTCCAAAGTCGTTCAATCACAGCCTCCAAGTGCATCTCAGGGTTTCTCGATCGTGGCCTCCAAATGCATCTCCAACCTCGCTCGATCACGGCCTCCAAGTACATCTCCAAACTTGTTCGATTACAGCCTCCAAGTGCATCTCTGAGTTCACTCGATCACGGCCTCCCAGTGCATCTTCAACCTCGCTCAATCACGGCCTCCAAGTGAATCTCTAAACTCGTTCGATTACAGCCTCCAAGTGCATCTCTGAATTCACTCAATCACGGCCTCCCAGTGCATCTCCAACCTCGCTCGATCATGGCCTTCAAGTGCATCTTTGAGTTACACAATCTCGGTCTCCCAGTGCATCTTCAAACTTGCTCCATCACGGCCTCCAAGTGCATCTCCAAACTCGCTCGATCACGGCCTCCAAGTGCATCTCCAAACTCCTTCGAATACAGCCTCCAAGTGCATCTCTGAGGTCACTCAATCATGGCCTCCCAGTGCATCTCTAAACTCGCTTGATCACGGCCTCCAAGTGCATCTCTATGTTCACACAATAGCCACCTTCAAGTGTATCTCTGAGTTCACTCAATCGTCATCTTCAGGCACACCTCGAATTGCTCTCAAGCACTGCCTGCAGCCTGTCCAGATCTCCTGTCTGTAAATGTGTATCTATATAGATACATAGATACATAGATGAGAATACAAATTGAATACATGAATTTTGAAAATCGTTCAACGATAAGTAGTAGCTATGATTTCCAGGCACACCAACAGCGTTCCCAAAGAAGTTGTTTCTCCCGGACTGCTCTACAGTAATTCAACGTACTCCCAGGCTGGTTGCCGGTTCTGCCAGGGTTATCGCCGGCGCTGCCAGGCTTGTTGTCGGTGCGTTCAGGCGCTCCCAGGTGCATCTGAAGGCCACTGTGTCGGTCTAGTCAACTCTGGGATTTGACCCCCCTGGGATTCTGGTCCGACAACTCTCAGACACTCCCAGTGACATAATCACATTTTGCTGATGGTGTATCCCCCACTCTGGGCGTTGATTAAACATCTATCAGCATGTTATTATCCAGGAGTATTTCTCCTTACCTGTGTCTCCCACCACCAGTCCGCAGTGTGCTTTTCGCTGTAGAGGTCTTTCGGTGGGGTATCACAGTTAATGCAATGATGTGGGGCATTAATCAGATGCTCGGGGTAGGATGGCTGCCACATCAATGATCTCATGCTATTGAGAATGTCTCGACTCCAGAATCTGATTGAGCATTGTGATTGTCAGTCCATCCGAAATCCTTCAAAGTGTGCAGCTCCCACTAGCCGAGATGCTGATCAGCTAATATGTTAGCCATGACGTTCCGGACGCCGTCCTAACTTTCAAAGCTTCAGACTTGCAGAGCGGCTTTTTTTCCGTTCATCATGTTGTCCTAGTACGTCTTGATGCCCTGCTTCTTGATCCCACACTGGATAGATTTGGACTTTCCACGTGTTGCAAACGGGTAGTAGGGATTGTTTTGTAGATTTGTCTCAAGGACACCCACAGTGTCACATTTGCATCGCTCAGCAATGCAATCGATCATCGGAGCGGTGCGGCCTGGGTATTTTTCTATCTGTAGCAGTGAAGGTGGCAGTGGTTGTGACTCAGCGTCTGCAATGTTCTCCAAGTGTTGGAGATAGTGAAACGTGTCCAAGCTTTTAACAGAATCTCTGTGACTGTTGAAATCACAATGCTGATTGGGTTCAACACGTCGGGGCGTGGTGCGAATACTCAGACTCATCTGGCATGCCACTTGATGGTGGTCAGGATGGTGTAATTTGATATGTTTAGGTCGCCAGTAGCCTGAGGTGAACTTGTTTCAGAAGGAAAATTGGGTGCAACAGATCGGGGTCTTCTCTAGTATTGTCAACAACGTGCGGAGAGCTGAGTATACACTGTAGAAACAGAAGAACGTTGGTGCTGGGCCAGAGCAACCTGGTGTGTAAGCGTACGATACTTGTAGCTGATTTGAGAGATTTATTAAGCCTCAACACCATCACATGGAGGTTCCATACACGCCAGGAGTTGTAAAAACACTGCATGCGCAATGTCCTATAATAGGATTAGTAAAATAAAACCAATACCAATCCCTGACATAAAATAAACCCTAAATAATCCAAAACACATGCGATGTGTGTAGAAATCAAATCCAAAGAAAGATAGATCAGAACAGAGGAAAAGAACAAGACAAAAACCCAACCCTAATGCCAACGCAACAATCATCGCCTCCTCTGCAACACGGAGACCGGTCCACTCCACACCTGCCTGGCCATCTGCGTGCGCCTCACGGAAAGGCTCATTGAGGAGAGTGTCATTTAGGACTGGGACATCAGGTAAAGGGACATCTGGAGACTGTCGCCAACTCCCAATTCGACAAGCAGCTGCTGATCCACATTCACTGACGAGGTGTTTCTTGCTGGCACAGTTTCACGCAGAGTTGGCATCGCCATGTGAGGTTTTTGTGTTGTCAAAAGCCCCAAATGCTGCAGCCCACTGAGCGGATGAATCTCCAGGGTTCATATTTGTGGGCGAGGTTCCGCAGCATGTTGCCGTAGGGCAGGAGCTGGAGGTTGTGGCCCTGGGGTATTCTTGCGCATCTCCTGGCCTTGCTTGTTATTGGGGTATTTTAAGTCCCAATTATCAATACAACATTTATTTAGACTAAATACAGCCGCCTATCTCCTTGGCCAAATTCTCCTCATCTTTCCAGACTCTATCTCTTAATACTCCACGAATAAGAGCTTACCACTGTTCCGCATCGGTCCAAGGTCGCTCTTCGAATCACTGTTCGTAAAGCAATGCACTGGTAGTGATGTGCCTGTGCACCTCGTATTCAGCCCCTTCGATATTGGCCAAGTAGGAAAGGACTCAGAAGATGTGGGTTAAACTTCGCTCATTACATTATTGTATTGGATGGCCGAAAGTTGTGACGACCCTCTGGTGTGCGTACTGAGAATGTGTTGGTCTCCACGAACTCATATACGGCGTATTCGCGTGAAGCGACTAAGGAAGTAATTGTGAATATAGGTAGATAGAATTCTTAATAATATTTTAAGGTATTCTTCGCTGATAATGTCTGACTGTGGATTGCTGCTAGAGCTTGCTTCTTCTCGTTGTCTGGTACAATGTGAGCATTTTATAATTGGATCCTCAGGTCAAGCTTGCCTTCAGATTTCCGTCATGACACCATCATTGCTTGATAGCTTATTACCACAACAACCAGTGTGCTCCATCGATAGGGCCACGAGTTCCCCTTAGTTATCGTATTCATGCATGAGTGGTTTCCAGATGTTACGTCCCCTTGTGGGGCCATCCTCGTAAGCATGATATCAAATGCAAATAACTACAGCTCTTAACTTCGTGTTCAACATCTTGGTTCCCTTCCGTTCAGTAGCTAGAACATCAGACCACTCTAGTCTTATCAGTGCTAATCGCAATATGTTGTAATAGCTCTTTACTAGTAAAATCCTTGCCATTCAATATGACTATTCGGCATTGTGTCAGAGATTTAATCAGCGATGGACTGATACTCCGCTAGCATAGGTAATGACATGTCATCCTCGTATTCTATATCGAATATGGCGTTGCATTGCATCTGGTTGTAACTCAATAAGCCGGTTTGCTTCTGGCCTCTTATCTTCAGCCAATGTCATTGATCCCTTAGTCACTGCATGCTTGGGTCTCGACCTTCCATAGACCAGGGGGTGCCACAAGTGTTCTCACTGCTTAGCGCGTGAGCCTGCATATCGCTCCTGCTCACATATTGCAATGACGTCTGCTGCACACATCATTCTGCTTTATTCCATCTTACCTGTGTGTTGTCCTGCTACCCAGGATTTGATAGATGTGGCAAATAATTAGGCGTACTGCTGAAGATTTTTCACTTCCCGGTTATGGCGACATAATTGCATCATCATAGTTGAATCTGCCAGTGCAACCGTAGTCTTCACTAATTCAGTGACACGCGGCTCAAGTGTAATCCAGGTAAGAATTACTTGACGGACCAACATGTTTACATCTTTGCAGGTAGGTGTTTTGCATATCAACATTCCCATTGATTTGTCACATGTACCTGCTGCGTTCAAACATATATCATTACTGCTGCTAAAGGAGAACCCCTCACACTACCTCCCTCTCTAGGACCGGTAACCCAATGGTAGCTCCGTCTTGAGATGTGAACAAAACAAAAGATACCACTCAGATAGCGAAATAAAATAATTCAAATAAAACAAATAAAAAACTTACGCTTTTCTGCGCCTTCGCATCATTCTTTTTCCTGTGCGTTCAGCTTCTTCCTGTCTTGCCATTTTCTATCCAAATCTCTTATCTTTCTCCACATTTGCATTCTCCACATAATATTGCTCCAAAAGTTCCGTTGCATTCACATTCATGTTATCAAACGTTTCCCAGGTATTTTTCTCATGCGAATTACCTTCCCACTTAACCAAATAAGGATGTTTCTATAAGTTGCAATTCGAACGACCACTGGCGGTTATCTTTTCCATTCCCCATCCAGCATCATAGGCTTCAACTTTGATAACCGACTTCTCTGGATTCTTCCCTTCATATCGTTCAAACAAGGTGATGATAAAGGGCCGATGGATTTTTGAAGATCCAGGCAATTCGAGTTTAGAATCTTGATTATTGTGGCCTGTCCATAAGATTTCGAAAGGTCTATACATTTTGTCATCTAGTTTTTTACATCGTCCTTTTGACCGTACATTCTTTCTGTTGAGTATGACTAACTCTCCACTTTTAAACACTTCGATAGATCTCCGTGTTTTATTGTAATATTGTGAAATCGATTCTCGGACGATTTCCAATTCTGTGGACAGCCTATCGTGTACATTGGTCATATAATGTCCATTCATTTCTGAGGCTGGATTTCTGAACTGAATATTGATGGGCCAATTGGTCCTGGGTTTGTATTCGTAATTCGCATACAAAGCCGTTATATTCGTTGCCAAATGCGTGGAATTATCATGTGCGAACTCGGCTATTGCTAACAGGTCTGCCAAATCATTCTGTTCGTGATTACAATAGCTTCATAAAGAACCTTAGATAACTTGATTGATGTATTCTGTCTGCCCATCAGTTTGAGAATGGAAACTAGTGCTCATGGATCGCTTAATGCACAGATGATTATATAGGTTCATAAATTATTGGCTAGTAAAAGTACCATCCCTATCCGATACCACTTCTTCTGGGAAACTATGATACTTCCATACATTCTCGAGAGATGCCCTGGCAACCATTGGTGAATCCCGTTTTGAAATAGGTATATAGTGAGCCGTTTTCGTGAATCGGTCGACAACCACCGATATTTTTGGGCATTCTGATTACTCAGGTAAAGCTGTATTATAATCAGTTGTAATATGCGTCCACGGTGTACATGGTAATTCCAACGGATGTCGGAGCCCGTGCGTGGCATGTCTAGCCACCACCATCCTTTGGCAGTTCTCGCACTCGTTTCAATATTATTGAACTTTGTCCTCCATTCTTAGGCACAAGCAGTTTGGACTTATCAACTCCATTGTTCTGTCTCTGCTGAAATGTCCTTCTATGGTTGAATCGTGTTCTGACTTCATCACCTTGTTCTGTATATCCCTTGGAACATATAACCTTCCTTTCCATGTGAGCACGTCCTCTTGTATACCATATTTGAGGTTGATATTTTTGCCTTTGGTTACCCTCTTGCATAGCTGAATATAGTCGTCGTCCAGCTTACCATTTTTTATCATTTCTTCCTTCTGATCCGAACCCAGCAGCATAATATCCAATCCTCCGATATCAATGTATTCCAGAGTATCATCGTAACCTTCCATTCCTCCTATTTCCAACCATTGATTTTGTCCTAGTATTGGTTTTTCTGTTATCGCTATTGTACCTCCCTCTCCAATGGTGTACACCTGAGACCTGGACAATATGTCAGCATGTTGATTGAGAGATCCCTTGTGATAAATGATAACAAAGTTGTATTCTTGTAATATTTCCGCCCACTGAGCCTGTCCCTTGTTTGATTTTACCATCTTGGTAAAATATTCGAGATTTTGGTGATCTGAAAATATCTTAGTTTTATCTGCCGTTCCTAAGACATAATGGCTCCATGTTTGCAACGCATAAACGATCGCCAACATTACATTATTGAAAACGTCGTAATCAAACTCCCCTGGTATTACGTTTCTTCACTGGAATGCGCACAGATGTATTTTGTCATCTTTAATGTTGTGAGATAAGGCTGCTCCAATTGCAAAGTCCGAAGCATCAGTTTCAATTAATGCTGGTTTTTCCTGATCAAAATGTTGTAGAATTGGTGTATTTCCTGAGGTAAATATGATATTTATGTAAAGAAATGCAGCCTCTAGGGCTTATCCGAATTTGAAGTTTTTTCTGTTTCCCTTTAAGAGATCAGTAATTGGTGTAACTATCTGAGTGTACCTAGGAATCAATCTTCCGTAAAAACTCCGTAGTCCTACTATTTCCGCTACTTTCTTTTGATTTGTGGGCCTTGGCCAATCGACTATATTGTGAGTCTTTGCTGGATCCATTTGTATGGAGTTGCCCCTGACGACATCAGCAAAATGCATTATCTTCAATGCAAGACTCCAGGGGTGTCTGAGAGGATGTAGAGTGTAAACTTAGATGTGTCAATTTCAGAAGAAAATCAGACCCTATGAGGGCATTCCGGCCAGCCTTCGGAGTAACTGGCATCTCTCATGACTGGTACAGGACTGCCATTGGAGTGAGTGTGATATGTTTGAGAACACCTCGGAGTGCCGGAGAGAACTTTGGGTGCACCTGGGAACACCTCGGAGCGCCAGCGACAAGCCTGGGAGGGCCAACAACAAGTCTGGGAGGGCCGACAACAAGTCTGGAAGCGCCCACAACCAGTCTGGGAGCGCCGACAACAAGTCTGGGAGTGCCGACAACAAGCCTGGGAGCACCTGGGATCACGAGCGACAAGCCTGGAAGCACCTTGAATCTCTGCAAAGCAGTCTGGGAAAATTGAAATCTTCTTTGGGAACATTGCTGCTGCACCTGGAAATGATACCTACTACTTATTGTTCAACGATTGTTAAAACTCCTGTATTTGGTTTGTATTCCCATAGAGGTACCTATATAGTTACCGATCTACACATGGTTTATCTGGACTGGCTGTAGGCGGTTCTTGAGAGCAATGCAAGTTGCACCTGAAAATGACAATCGAGTGAACTCAAACATACACCCCAAGGCCATGAACAAGCGAGTTTGGAGATGCAGTTGGGGGCAGTGATTAAGCGTAATTCGTGATATGCTTGGAGGCCATGATGGAGTGAACTTAGAGATGCACTCCGAGATCGTGATGGGGCAAGTTTGGAAATACACTTGGTGAGGCAATGATGAGGCAAACTTGGCAGCCGTAATCAAGTGAGGTTGGAGATACAATGGGAGGCCGTGCTTGACCGACTTTGGAGATATTCAGTTGGACGCCATACTTATGTGAATGTGCGGGCCGTAAACCAGCAAGTTTTGAGATGCACTGGTAGACTGTGATTGAGCGAGATTGGACGAGTTCTTGGAGGCGGCCGATGGATGGCGCGCCGGTTGCTGAGAATGCATTCATTAGATATTTATAACTCACAACCATGTAAATGTCACAAGGTCACTTTACCTTTGGGCTCTCATGGACAGATGGCAGATGGCGGTCGATTGTATAGGGAGCCACGGTGCAAGCGCAAGCTACATTCAGGGGTCACCTCGTAATCATGAGAATGAAGGGAAGACAAACAATCTTGGGTCGATGCTGTATCTGGTGTATGCTGTACTTTTGGTATATGCTGTACTCGGTGTCAACTCATGATCATGGCATGGAGAGATAGTGAGGGATAACTTAACTTTGTGTGGTGCGTTGATGGTAGAGTTATGGACAAGAAAGAGAGAGATGGGGGATGAAGATGAGAATGAGGTGGAGGATATGAGTGGATATGAGAAATCATGGGTACGACTTGCCTCATTGGGTTGGGAACACCTTGTATCGGTGTTATTACACCCCAGATCAGGACTCGTACCTGCCGAATCGGGGATGGTAAATTTACTCGCACACGATCTTCTCTTATGTCCCAGTTTCTCATGATGATTTCTCCCATCTCCTCTCATCTCTCTCTTTCTCATCCTCAACTCTACCATCACCTAAGAACACAAAGTTAAGTCATCCCACTCTATCTCTCCATGCCATGGACAAGAGTCAACACCGAGTACAGCATACACTGAGTACTGCATACACCGCATATGACATCATCCCAAGATCAACTGTTTCCTGCTCCCAGCCAGTCTCATCTCTCATCATACCATGTGGTACTCCATTCTCTACATTCCCACAATTACAAGTTAACCAATGACTGGACTCTCAACTCCCGTTGCGCCTCCCTCCAGAGTTACCACCTCCAGATTGCCCACCTGCAGATACTCCTCCAATCTCACTTGATCATGGCCTCCAAGTGCATCTCCAAACTCCCACAATCATGGCATACTTGTGCATGTCTCAGTTCACTCAATATCGGCCTCCAAGTGCATCTCCTCACTAGCTCGATCACTGCCTCCAAGTGTGTCTCTGAGTTCACTCAATCCAGGCTTCCAAGTGCGTCTTCACACTTGGTCAATCACCACCCCCAAGTGCATCTCTGAATTCACTTGATCTCGGCCTCCATGTGAATCTCCACACTCACTCGCTCCCAGCCTCCAAGTGTATCTTCAATCATGCTCGACCACATTCCGCAAGTACATCTTGAAGGAGTGAAGGCGGGTGTATAGAAACACAGGGGTATGGGTGGTGGACAGAGTGACGGAGATTATGTATTTGGCAAACTCTGGAGTAGATAGACTCTATCTCATTTCCATCTCATCTTATCATACAATGACAATACACACTCTATCTTTCCCAACTTTTGGTCTCACTTGCTCAGTCCGAGATATCATGGATCCATGCCATTGCATGGATCCTCAACGCCGAGTAGTATTATATCTGCTCACCTGATTGCTACGCACTACAAAGCAGCACCGCTCTTTCTGATCAATTCTGTTTGGATGTTGTGAGACGCGCGGGGGAATGTTGATGGTGGGCTCTCTGCCATCTAGCTCCATCGTTTTACCACAACAGCCTCCAAGTGGCGCGTCTCAAAAATCTCAATGGGCTTGTCCAGCTGCTGCTCCGATCGTGCGTATCTACCATCAGCGGCTAGATTCACCGTATGTAACGCTACACAGAAACTTAAATAATGCATGCCATAATATGATGTTGCGAATCTTGTGACTGTAACAAAGACGAAATGCCTTGTGGCTATGTAAGAACTACTGCTGTGAGAATACGGCTGCAAGTCTTCTGCAGTACTATGCAGTAGTTTCGGCTGCTCTGGAAGACTCCCGCAGAGCTGCACTGTGGTCCCAGCTGATCATGAAGTTACCTGCAGATCTGCACAGAGGTCTCAGGTGGTCCAAAATTCGACTATCCTATAAGTCTAATCTTGTAGCATCCTGAATGCACATCCATAACTGCTGGTGCTTTCAGGAGAACCTGAGAATGCTCTTGCAGAGTCTGAGAGCACATTACGTAGCTCCAGGAGGGTCTGGGTGCATCTAGAAGTACTAAGAAGCACTGGTGAGGTCGCCCAGACTGTCTAGGAGGAATTCATGTTCCTTCCGGACCCATTTTCATGTTGCTGATGGATAAATCCTAATAATGATGGTTCCGTTTTTTGACTGCACATTTATTGATTTCCAGGCACATATTATTTTCGAGTAGCAAGTCAAACACCTTGCCTAGTTGACAGGTATATTGTTCAAGAGAGCCTTTTTTTGGAATTATATTATCGTCACTATATGCAACCACCACCATTCCTTCATCTTTATCGACATGAATCGCAGTATTAATAACCAGTTCAATGCATGATACAGGTCTGAAAATCCGGTTGATCTCTCTTTGAAATGCAGCGGGTACATTCAATGAAGCGAAAGGCATAACTGTATATAGGAAAAGTCTTAACTTTGGGTAGAAAACCGCATACTTCTATTGCCCAAGTAGAATTCAAATTAAATGAAACCCTGCCTTAAGGTCAATTTTGGTAATAGTGTCTGCACCCCTAAGTCGGTGCTATAGTTCCTGCATTACAGGCAAGCAGGTTTATCTTTCACCGTATTCTGATTGAGATGCCAATAGTCGAAGCAGAAACTCAACCCTTTTCCATTAGGTTTGGGAACAAACAATATAGCGCTTTCTATCAAGCTTGAAGAAGGTCTAACCATTCCTTCTCTTTTCATCGTATCGAGATATTCCTTGAGAAGTCGTTCTGCGTCCAATGTCAACTGATGAATTGGTCCCATCGTAAGATGCTCCTCAGCCGTTTTAAGCCCAATGTGATGATAGCATCCATCATTATCGGGCAGTTTCTCAAATTCTTTCGGTTCCAACAATAACAACAACCACTTATGGTACTGCAGAGGTAGCTTCTGAGGTATATCTGGGTTGTTAAACAGCACATCTCCAATATGTATAGCATCAGGCTTTAACGGTATCCGTTTATTATACGTAATGGAGTACTCTGGATGTATTTTCCCATGTCAGAAATACTTTTCCGAGCACAATGGAAGATGTAACCGCCCTTCTGTCATCCCTTGGGCTTTAAGCGCATCAAAATACCAAGCCGGAATCAATGCTTCATATCCAGACAAAGTTTTCATAACGTTAAAAGCATGATATACTTTATCCAAGCTTCTATGATTTCCGAAAGATAATCCAAGTGGGACAGTAACAAGTGCTTCTGTTTATATCTTTTGGCCTCCGATGTCTGAAGCCCTAGCTGCAATTTTCCTTTTTACCGCTGGGATCCGGAAAGGTTTTGCTGCTTCTGGTGAAATAACAATGGACGTACTTCCTAAATCGAGCATACAGCATAGGGGAAAATATTTTCAATCGTGATCTATAAAGAACTTATAGATTGGTTGTTTCCCGATTTTTGTTGGTGAAACTTTTTAAACTTTATTGCCCTTTCTGGCAGCCATATGGTAAACAAACTCTTGCAAAGTATTTGATTTTTTGATCGTAGTTGGAGCAAGCTCCTCGATTGCATTTGTGTGTTGACATCGTTATTCTTTCGACAATAACGTGACCACAATGGGTTCAATGACGTGAAGTTAGTTGGTATTGTTTGGGAGTATGATGAATATTTTTGTAGTTATCGTATCTCCTTACTGGCCAGCAGTTTCGATCTTGCAGTCAGCTTCAGAGGAGAATAGTAATGTAAATTTATTCTGCTGCCAGCCTACTATAATACTTAATCTGACCACCAATTCACAATTTTTTCTGACGAATTGTGTGATTCATCACTGCTTGATGAATTTTCCGATTCCACTGATCCTGTTTCCTCCGATCCTCATGCGGTATCCCTGAGCTCCTTGCTGTCAGATGCTTCTGTATATTGATCCCTCTGATATTCTTCTAACTTATACAGTCCTACCTTTAATTTCTGATATTTCTTCGCATTCGGAAAATTCGCAGTTCCTCTATCTGTTTTGACTGGCCAATAACAATGCATGGCTTTGTGATTTCTTTTCCTGTCTGCCAGCCAAGAACATCACATACATTCTCTTGCAGTTTTTTATCTCTTAAGCTCATCCTGCGCAATTCCTTTGGTCCATGTTGCACATGTTGTGACATATCCTCCATCCTGCCTATCCACAGATATTCTTTCATTATATTCTTTTTGTGGCTTAAAATTCTGTTTTACCCGAAGCATAGCTTTAGATTTTCAATCGGGTTTTTCCTTCGTTTTGATGTCCTTGTACGAAAGATTTTTCTGGCTTCCTCCCATTTCTCGGCAGTTGTGCCGGCCTTTGTGATAATAACAATCATCTGTTGGTCTATTTTCCCGGATACCTCTACCACATGCATTTGGTTTAATACTTGCTGAGATAATCGATCAAGAATCAGTTTCTTTAGGCCGGCACTGGTTAACTGAGCTTTATCGTTGTACATCTGAATTATGGTACACAGATACCTTATGTCACCCTCGTATCTGACTTTTCCAGATCCTCCTCTGCTGTATCTCGCGCTTCTTCCTCATGCGACCCTAACCTCAAATCGTTTTGATAGATGGTCCAGGATCTCGGGAACTTCCTACTCAACGCTCATCTTTCCTCTTGAACATGCCAGGCACCAGCGAATCTTTTCAGAATTCCTCGTATCTAATTGATAGTTCTTCCGGAGTCGTCAAACTCTTCTGGTTGATTCTGAATAAAGGTTTCCCCAATAATGCACCAGGCATCAACATCTTCTCCTGGCCTGCCTAGAGTTGGAAACAGGTCCAGGTAACCAGCCAGTGGTCCGGGTTCGAACTACTAAGACTGTTTGGTTCAGTTCGAAACCCATCCAAAAACCTAACCCGCTACATCTTGCCGGGGCAAACCACGACCCGTTCCCGTCAACCTGCGGATTTTGCCGGGTTTGGCTAGACCTCTTTGTTCCAATCTCTGTTTCAGGTTTTCCAGTTTTTCTATTTGTGGTCACATTCAGATATCCAATTGCTAATCACGAAATATTGACATGGGAATATCGTTGTCACTTTCCGATGTACTGGTTCCCATTATATTCAAAAACAAGTGGGATGCACTCACTGCCAAAGCCTGAAAATGAGAGTCAACGGCAAGTCAATGATTCTTGGTCTTGCATCTTGGGTAATCTGAGTGGCAATTGGATGCAGATATTTATAAATGAGGTATAGGCTGCATTGATAAGCAAAAGTGGGAGTGACACTCCCTGCCCCATTCTGAAAAGGAGCGTCAACGGTTTGTCAACAATGTTTGGCTTTGCATTATGCCTTCTCTGTATTGCGATTGGTCGCAGACATTCATCAATTACGTACAGGCTGACTTTATAGGCAAAAGAGAAAGCGATACGCTCCCTGCCCAATTCTGAAACTGAGCATCACCAGAGCTTTAACAATTTTTGGTCTTGTAAGTCAGGTAATTGATCAGAGACTTGGCCATTTTAATGCGTACTGAAAGTATTGGCTGCCTTTATAGACCAAAAAGAAAGCGACACACTCCCAGCCCAAACATGAAAATGAGCGTCAATGGATTGTCAACAAGTTTTAACCTTGCATGATGGTTAATCAAAGTACGATGTGGCCGTTAATGGCTATATAGAAAGTTTTAACCAGTTATATAAGCTAAAACACGCAGGATCACTGAGTCGCAGCTTTGAAATTATACTAAATTGTGATTGTCCAGGAGGCTGTCGTGGGAACATTGCTTGCCTATCTGCCTATACAGGCTGCGAATTGCCGGAATATAGATATCTGCGATCACTCGCCAATTTGATTACCCAAGATGCAAAACCAAAAGTTTTTGTCGTTCTGTTGACGCTCAATGACAAGATGGGGCTGGGAGGGTGTTGCTCTCACTTTGGACTATAAAGGCAGCTAATAGCGTGATAATATATAACAACGACTTGTTCACTTTTCACCTACCAGACTTACAGAACCAATTATCATTCACTCTCCGTTCACATTCATTTTGCCACAGGCTGATCCGCAATATGGAACCATTCACTTTGGCATAGCATATCAATAATGGTCTTATGGCAGCCGTTCTGTGCGGTTCATGTACGTTCTCCTTTATTACTACATTGTTCTTTAATGATGCATATAAAAAACCCTTTAAAATATCCTTTGAAGTGTCCACTTATTGTATATAATAATAATACTCAACAATCCAGTTCCCTTCATTCAACTTTTATCTTTGCTGCCAGGTTCCCCCAAAAGGCTGCTGTCGTCTACAAAATGGCTGTCAGCTGCATTACCATGCAGCTGATAGTGTACTAACCAGTCAATGGACCTTCCTCAGTCAGCAAATCTGGAATAAAATCTTAATCGCGGATGCGGTTCTTGGCATATGGATCAAGATTGAAACATCGAGCGCTGGAAAGTGGAGTGTGTATTTACAAATATTCGGGTGGCACACCTTCTGTTTCAGAGCTTTGAGTTCCCTCACTTTCATCAGATGGCGCAGGTGGTGTTCCACGAAGTGGTGGCGTCTGTCGTGGTAGAGGTGCAACCGTGCCTTTGCGCCTTCCGTGTGTCTGTGGAATCTTTGCTGTGCCAGTTTGGCTGGTAAGGCAGCTGTCTGTTTGAATTTCACAAACCATTGCCAGGTGTCGTTCTATTGCAGCCTGCCCCTTGTTATACCTGGGAAAATGAACACCCCGCTTCTTCTCTTCTTGCAATTCAGCACGCGGTTTCTTGATTAGTTGTTGCGTTTCCTTTATTGCAGCACGCTAAAACCCACCATTGCCCATTTTGGCAATTGTCAAGGCACGATGCATATCAGACTGCTCAAGCTGTACCCGACCTCCTTATCTGGCTATTGTAGCTGACATGCTAAAACCCTACAAGTAATTAGTTGCTGCTTCTAATGTGTAATTCGGCCTTTACATCAACCATATACGACTCGGTAACCTTCTCTCAGGTCTTTAGAGCCTGTTTCATTCATTCCCGGGGACGTTTATCACGAAATTCGTGTTCAAAATTCACACAAATGACAACATTGTAATGATTAATTGTGTGGACTGTATCGACAAATGCCTTGGTTGACCATGGAGGTTTCCCATTATGGGCAGCGATAAATTAGTCACGTAGCTCTCTATGTACCACAACTGTGGGTTACATTGTTAGTTGACCATTGTCTACATCGATATGGATTGACTCACATCTAATAGCATGCAGCTTGTTATTCTTCCTACTTCCCGTTTTAGGTGCCATTTTCAAATGTGCGTCCAGTGTTATATTTTTGGTGGCTACATTTGCTTTGTCACGGTGGGCTAACTGGTGTCTGCATTGCTGCTGTGTCTCACCGGGTGCCACATTAGTTGAAGCATCTGGCGTTCGGCTCGATTCGGCTCCAATCGCACCTGTTTGATGTGTTTCTGGAGCCATGAATTACTGTTGTGGAAAGGTGAGGAAGAAGATCACAAAAAGAAGTGGGAAGTCCTGAATACTATATAGTTAGCTACAGGTCAAAATGGAATGAGTGACAGCCAACTTGAACCTTCAATTCAAGTTGAATCCTGCAGCGTATGGCTGCAGGGGATTGCAACTGTCCCACAATTTGCAGTAAGTTGGTCCAATGTTGATTGTTTGTTTACAGGGATACATCGTGATGAAGGACAGCTGATATCGCATGTTTGATAGATATAGAACAGTCATTCTTCGAAGGAAAGGACGTCTGGTGATCTCTGGCTCAAGACATCGCGTCAATCTTACATGTATCACACACTAACCATCAAGTCATAATGTACTGTTAGCATGACCATTCCCACTCAAGTGACGGTCAAAACACTGATTTTGCTTTGTTCAAATTGATCAAACCCACCAACCTTGATATAAAAGATGCAGATTGCCTCCATGTGGTCCATATCTTGCAACATCCAACATCTCGCCCAACAAGAAGGTCAACACATGATACAATGGTCAATGCTCTGAAAAAGATTCTTTTGCCACATCTGGCGGGCAAATACGACAATTCGACCAAGCAATAAACGCGACGACATCATCAAGCAAATAAATGCAAGAGTGGCTTGGAGGAATAAAGCGCCCGAGCGTTAGAAACATTGCACAGCTTATGATCACAAAAGAAGCTTTCACCAGGGAAATGACCGGAAACGCACTTTTTCATCAACGAAGAGAAAGAGAAATGGATCGAGGATTATGTGCATAGAGAGACTGCAGTGGCTAGAAAGCGAGTTCAAGACGCAGAGACAGCGATTATGCAAGAGCAGGAACATATGAGAAATGTTGAAAGGCACAATCGACAACCACAAAGCCTGAAACAACAATTGAGGAGATGTTGAATGCTATCGGAGACAGTCTGAGCGCTGTTGCAAGTTCCAAAGAAGAGGAAGATGGGGATGATGAGGATGATGGTGAAGAAGATACAGAGCTTGGCAAGCTGAGCGAAGATGATGAACCAGGCTGGGTGATGGGCACAATCTCCAATACGGTACAGCACGGTATGGAGAGCGATCGGCAGAACCAGAGGAGGGTTGACGACCTGACACGACCAGGACAGGGGAATGCGGCTGACTACATCTGTGACAAAGATATGAAGTATGGGATGACTGAATTGAAGAATCTGGCAGTTGTGAAACCCCAAACAGACACGACTGGAGCCACACCATCACCGGCATCATTTGGAGAGCTTCTTCAGGCTCCTGCTAATATCCCCTGACAATCTCGAATGCCCCAAGTGACATCTTGACCGGCGAGTAGTCAAATGAGGTTGGGTTCGGAGAAACCTCCAGCAGAAAAGCACATGGTATCTCTTATGCCTGACGCGGTGCGTGATTCATCACAGATGGAGATTGCGAAGCCAGATCAACGCGTAAGCATATAACCTGGGCATATAACGTCCCAAGCTAATTACCAAATAGACATCGGATTTGGACGAAGACATGGTAATGGCTCCTGCGTCACTAGAGGAGTGGATAACCAAATAGGTATTTTAGACAATGTATCTCGAGAAAAAGCAATTTGTACCAACTGTGTTACCTCTCCACTTTATCTGGATTTCTTTGACCAAATTGTGAGACAGAAGTATTTGTGAGTGTGTGTGCCATGGTCGTACAGGCCTTGCGAATGTTCTAGACTCCAAATCATGTTCATTGATACACCACAAAGTGTATATGTTGTTGCCTGTTACGGTTAAATGATGATGCAAAACCTAAATTTGAGACGAAATTCACTGATAGAGATTTAATCCGTGATATCATATCACTCATAGAAGGAGCGGTTAAAGCGCATCCCAAACCCAGAAAAATGACAGCCATCAGGCTGCATTAATTCATGCAAGCAACTACATAACTCTCCACTCAGACCTCCTGCACATGGTTGAGAAATTCAAAATTAGTTATGGGACGTCATTGAAAGCGAGGAGAATAAGCTGGATCAGGAATGGGGAGGACATCGGGCTATAAATATCTAAAACTAGTGCATGGATTTTGATGCCGTAAATTGCTGTCTGAAATGGCTGAAACTCTCTGGACCTACAGTAGTCATCATGCCAGTAATGTGTATAGTGGTGGCTTAGAAACTGAGATGTCTCGAAGATCTTAGATTCAAATAATATTACATAGAAATGGTATACTGGCTGTGAATATAGTCTGCCTGCATTTTTTGTACAATTGTTTATCACCCAATGACAGTTAGAATGTCTCTAAGGTGAGCTCAAAGGCGAGCATCAATGGAGTGTCAACGATTTATAGTCTTACACACTCAGCAATCACTCCGCAGCATAGTCGCAACCATCCGAAGAAGAAGTATTGGCCGGTATAATTGGTACTATAGCAAGTAACATGCTCCTTGCCCCATCATAGCCATGAGCGTCAACGGAGCGTCAATGATTTCTGGTCTTGCATCCTGGGTAATTACTGGGCTGTGCAATGGCATTTAGCGACAATCAGAATATTGGTGGCCTTCATGGGCAAAACTATTAGAGACGATATCGCTACTACCTCCTAAAAAGGAGTGTCAACGGAGCGTCAACAATTTTTGTTGTTGCCTCTTGGATAATCTAAGGGCTATGGAACAACGTTAACCCGTAATCATTCTCTCAGACGCCTTCATGTGCAAAAATGCTTTGAAAGATATCACTACTAGCTCCTAAAAATGAGCATCAATCCAGCATCAATGATTTTTGACATTGCATCATGGCCAATCCAGAGGATTTCACTGCAATATTAACACATAATCAAACTATCTCCTGCCTTTCTAGTGAAAAATAGTTGCGTCAACATATTTACTATGTCCTAAAAATAAGCGTCAACTGAGCATCAACATCCTTTGGCCTTGCACCATGGAAAATGCAACGGCTGTGCAGTGACATTATCTCATAATCAAACTATCGGCGGCCTTTCTAGGCGATAATGGTTGCGACAAGATCGCAACTATATTCTAAAAATGAGCATCAACAGAGCGTTAAAGACTTCTAGCCTTCCATCCTGCAAAATGCGATGGCTGTGGGGCGACATTAACCCATAATTGAACTATCGGTCACCTTTCAAGGGAAAACTGCTTTCGACGACATCGTCACTATGCCCTAAAAATGGGTGTCAACGATTATAGGCATTCCATCTTTGAAAATCAAGCAGTTATGCGACAACATTAATCAATAATTGAACTATCGGCTGCCTTTCTACGCAAAAATGCTTCCGACAAGATCATAACCATGTTCCAAAATCGGCATCAACGGAGCGTCAACGATTTTTGATCATACATCTTGGTTAATCTAATGGCAATGGAACACGGATAAGCTACAAGAAACCTATCGGCAGCCTAGATTGGCAACAATGCTAGAGACGATATCGCGTCCGCATCCTTCAATTGGGCACCCACACAGCGTCAATAGTTTTGTGGGGGGTCAGAATACTACACAGCAATGAACTGCATTGTACTGGTCCTACATTGAGTTTTACGCGGTCAGTCTTTGCAATCTGTCCGTCTATTCATCTGCAGAACTATGTATGCAATGTCTCACAGATCTGATTTTTTTGCTTGTAACTGTAGAGTGAATATTTACGAACCTGCAGTCCGCTATACTGTATCGTGACTTTCGGCAGACTTTCGAGACGAATTACCCAACTTTCTAATTCCTACTGCCATTTTCGATTTAAAATCTTTGAACGCCAATTTGTTGAAGGTTATGATCTCTTCCAAAAACGAGAGGGTCTTTATTCGTGACTTGAACGACCTTACTTTGCAAATCATCTTTGATGCTTGGTGGGATTGAATGAATGTAGGCTTGATGAGCCCTATTGCTAGGAATAATTCAAGAAATGCGCCTTCATGGCGATTCAATTTACACTGCGGAATTGATGAAACCAGCAGACCTGGTATCATATAAATCGTTCGTCATCAAGTTCTTCGCCATTCATCAGTATACGGGACCAGCTCAGTTAGGAAACACTTGCTTGGAAAAGCTCATATCACAAAGTTAAACAAACTAACAGAGTCAGAGGTTACTGAATTGACTAATTCAACGGTCGATGAAACAGCTTTGGCCATCCTGAACAGGCAAGGAAGTCGAGGAATCAGAATAGTATGTTTGCAGAGGCAAATCATATTTGTCATTCAGGTTAATCCATATTGACCGAAATGACTGACAAAACTATTCAAACTGGCAGAGAAGAATTTTGAAAATTTCGAATTTCAGCAAGACATGTGGAATCGCTACCGCATGGTTGGATTGGTTTCGGCTCATATTCCATGGAATACGATATCAAATCTGGAGCTACTACAGGCATATAAGGCAGTTTGCGATTAACTAGTGTTGCCATCTGCTACGACCCTTAGCAACATTTCCTGGAGGGCATATGCACCGACTGTGGATGGAAATGAGAAACAATTGCCATCACGAAACAAAGTTAGTTTAGCTTTAGACGGATAGACATCAATGAACAAATTAGCCATACCGTCAGTCATTGCTTACTATATGGATCCAAATTGGGCATTGCATGAAGTTCAAACGACGTTTGATGCGGATTTTCGCCTGTTGTTCTCCACTTTCGAAAGCTAATTATGGATGATAGGTCAAGGACGAAGATACTACAGCAAGGCTAGTCGTACATTTGAAGGGCATGCTTGATCGTTTTAAGCTTACTGATGGCCGTTTGCTTGGAATTAGGAATGATGATGCTTCCTGAAATTACTCGATGACTCGCAAGCTGCAATCCACACTTGAGGCCTCTGCAATCGAGTGGCCTGCATTGAGGAATCATATACCATGCATGGCGCACGTCATACAGCTGGCTTTAGGTGCATTCATGACCAGTCTCAGTGTAAAAGGCCATACCAAGTCTTGGGAAGCCCATGAGCGCGATCAGCAATTTGGAGAGAATGAAACCATAGACATCAGGAAGACTCAAAGGCTTCGAACAGAGGGAAATGCTAGAATCAATGAGGTGTCGGCCATGAGACCAGGTTTAGCAAAGACAATTGAGAATGTACGAATTTCATGATATTTTGAAAGTCCTGAAACTAACCTTCATATAGCAGCGAATGCTTGCGGAATTCATTACATTGACACCTTGTCGCCGAAACAAATTCATTTACTGTTAAACAGCAAAAGTCTGCATTGGGGTTCCTCTGATTATGGATGTGAAGACACAGTGGAACTCAATACAGAAGTTGCTCGTAAGTGCCTACAGATTATGGGAATTCACACACAAGTAGCTCCAAAATCCAAAATATACTTCGTACCAGCCACATTTCACTACTCAAGATGAATGGACCATTGTTAAGTATGTCGTGGAAATATTGAAGCCATTTCGATATTGAATTTTGTGGATGTTGAAGAGGTAATTAGTCACATTGCATCATGTGATCACAGTGTACAATGACATGTTCGACCATAAGGATGGTGTGATGTGAACATTGACTAGGAAGATGACTCGGTGGAAGGAGGACTTGTTCTGTGCTGTAAAGCTAGCTCGACAGAAGCTATCCAGATACTACACTGAAGTGACTCCAACCACGGTCATGCTGCTTGTTTCTGCACATATCTTCGATTCATTCCGGAAGTTACGATCATTTAGAAAGTGGGACAACGGAATGTATTCCAGATACAGCTCTCAGCCGGAGACAGAGATGTCTAGAATAGCCGGAGGCGGAGATGTCTTGTACAGTCAGAGATGGAGATGTTTTGAATGGCCGGAGACGGAGATGTCTTGTATGGCCAGAGATGGAGATTTCTTGTATGGCCCAAAATGGTGATATCTCATATAGCCGGAGATTACTGTTGACACTGGTACGAGCCAAAGGCATTCAGCCATACTGGTATGTTCATGTATATACTTACCTTGTGGCCCTCTTGAATAGATTACAATTAAGCTTTTTAAACATCACTATTTCAACAGGTTATGAGCCCAGCGCCCGCTACAATCTTTACTCCAAAATACTCTATTTATGTCTCACAATTAAGAGCCTCAAAAACCATAACCCACTCACATCCATCTCTGCACATCAGCCGCAACACCATCACCATCAATCACTCTACCTCGTCACCTTCCTAACCTCCACCACTCTCAACATGTCAATTGAATCATTCAAGTCCAGTCACGGCCATGTGCCCAAGTAAATGAAAAACACTACCCTATCTGGAAGCGAAAGATCAGCCGAGTCCTCATCGCCAAGAGAGACTACAATATTGTCACCGGTGTTGAACTCATTCCTCCCTGTAACGGTGTCGCCCTTCGCGCCCTGCAAGAGGACTGGCATGACAGAGCCACCAAGACAATATCACTGATACGCTTCGGATGCTGTGATGAACTTCTTCCGCCCATTGACGATATCGACGACCCCATGGAGATGTGGAAAGCACTCAGGGACTGACTTGGCAATGTCTCAACGAAACTTGGCAGCACCTAAGTCATGTGGAAGTTCACCACCTCTCAACCATCCCCAGACGAAACGGTCACCCAGTACTTAACCAAGCCAATCGCTTTCCACAAGAAGCTAATGGGCACCACCGAAAATATCACTGATGACGTCATTGAGACACATATCTTCACTACCCCATCTAATTCATATGAAACGACCATCCAAAACATTGAACAAGGGATTGCTGCTCCCACAGCCCAGCAGTGTATGGATGCGATCCGCGAATAAGCCAAGCGAACAACCCTATCCAAACACATCGGAGATGCATTCACCAGAGCAGCGCTATACTCTTGTGGCGGAAATCGTGGCTGTGGCTGTGGAGGACAAAGTGGCGGACGATGAGGTGGACGAGGAAACAGATGCCAGAAGCGCAAATGCACATCCTGCAAAATGGACAATCACACCACCGAAGCATGCGGAAAGAGACAGCACGCTGACACCAATTCAAACACCTCCAGCAATGATGAGTGGACATGCTACCACTACGGGCTCACAGAACACTTCAAGGCCAACTGCATCCACTTTAAACATGCCCAGGATCAACGCAGCAAAGTCAACAAAGGCACAGCATCAGAATCGCTTGCTACAGCTGGAGATCGCGATCTTATCTGACTTGCCGAAAATGCAACCGCACTCACCGCAGCCTCCGCTCCAGCTGCATGGGTCATCGACTCCGGAGCATCTCACTCTATGTGCAACGACCGCACCAGATTCAACTCTATATAGCAACTTCGTCAACCAATAGTCATTGAGCTCGGAGATGATCACAAAGTCACAGTAAGCCACCATCAACTTGTTAATGTTTCACAGGAGTATGAAGTCAATTCTCTGTACACGCCTATGTTCCAGCTTTCCCTTCTCTCCATCAATCAGTTGGACACAGCTGGGTACACGTCCACGTTTGGATGTGGCAAGTGCCCCATAACATCTCCATCAATTACCGTCACAGGCAATTGGGTCAATGATCCCTATACCATGTCTCCCGCAACTGCTCTCACCTCAACAGTACCAAGTATGTCTACGAAGTCCACTTCAAGAAGGAGAAAGAAGAAAAGAAAAAACACATCAATATTTGGGCACTCAACCGAGCCTACTACAAACCCACTCCACACTGCCTCTCCCAGCGCAGCCAGCACTGTACCCCAATGGCCATCTGCCGCCGAATCTCCAAAGCCCACTCAGAAGCCTCTCACAATGTCAGAATCATTACTATCACATCATCATCTAGCCCACATTCATCCTACCGCTCTACAATCTCTCATTGATGGGTATACAAATGACAACTCAATGTACACCACATGCATTGAGGCCAAGCACAAGCAGAAGATCATTAAAGTCCAGACCAAGCGTACTACAAAGCCATTTCAATACATACGCTCAGACGTGTGTGGACCATCTTCCACGCCCATCTCTGCTGGCCATCGCTACTATATCCTATTCATTGCTGACTACGCACGATACACCTTTGTTTGGGCCCGTCCAGATATGAACTCAAAGACATACCCCTCTGCCTACCAATCGTTCTAGGCTCGAGTTGACTCCATGGGATACGAAGTAAAATGAATTCGGTGTGACAATGGACGCGGATAGTATAACAACAAGATCTTGCGGCTGGTGCTCGCACCTGGTGGTACAACATACGAACCATCCCTTCCCTACGTTCACCATAAGAATGGAGTTGCCGAACGCATAATCCAGTACATCACGGAGAAAGCACGATCTATGATGATTGACTCCCAGGTGCCACTTGTATTTTGGGGAGAAGCAGTCAATTCTGCAGTCTACCTCCGCCAACAAACTCCAAACGAAGGCCCGATGAAAACATCTGGCCACGACAGCTATAAAGCACCATATTCAACTCCATTCGAGATGCTGCATGCATTTGGCAAGCCCTCTCACAACAATGATGGCAATGAAATCTCGTACAAAGCTCCTCTCCATCACCTTCGGCGATTCAGCTGCTATGCCTGTCGACTTATCCCCAAGCCAAAGTGTCATGGAAAATTCAGCCCAATATCCAAGCCATGAATGATGATCGGTTACGAGCACGATTCAACAACACTTTGGAGGATATCGGACCCAGCATTGTGAGTAGTAAGGTCACAGTCGGATGTCATTTTCCAGGAGGAGAGGAATACCCACGCATCATGTCTACACCAGGACCAAAAAGACATCTTTGAATTACCAAAAGAGACGGAATATGTTAAGGAAATTGAAACAGGTGGAGATGGACTTCTCCAAGACCACGCAGGAACCAGTCAAATAGGTGAAGGCGACGGAAGTGGTGATCATGACTGTGCTGACAATGATACAGACCACATTCTGCCCGATGCTGACAATCATGGAAGTCTCCCTGCAAGTACAGGTATGAGATCATGTTGGCCTGACATGGAGGATGCACCACTTGTGTCCAGAGAAACCATCGTGCACAATCAACATCTCAACCGCGAAAACGACAAAGCTCCCCGAATGGCGGCCATGACCAAGCAATTATGCCAGCCACCACACACGAATCGCATCACAAGAAGTCAGGTTACAATCTCCGCAAATGCACTAATTATTATGGCAAAGGTTCTCACATCGACATCCATCAACAGCGATCCATTCACATATGCGGAGGCCATGGACAGCCCACAACAAGACCACTGGAAACGAGCAATGGAAGAAGAATGTACATCAATCCTGCTCAATAACACATTCACAACTATCAACTCCCGGGAAGCAAGGCTATCGTGAGTTAAGTCAATTGGCTCCGAATGGGTCTACAAGACGAAACACAATCCTGACGGCACGATACAATACAAAGCATGCGTAGTTATTCAAGGCTATGAAAAAACGGACTTCGGAGCAACCTATACCCCTGTCGGAAAACTCACCACATTTCAGTATCTCATCTCCCCGGTTGGATAACGTGACTCGAACATCAATCATTTGGATGTGGTTACTGCTTTTCTCAATCCCGAGGTCAATGACGATGATATCTATATGACCCTGCCCAAAGGCTAGCCAGAAGGTCTTAACACACCTACAATCATTGTTGGACTAAAGAAGGCACTTTATGGTCTCAAACAAGCACCACAATTTTGGCACAACAATATTAACACGTTCTTGCTCTCTCTCAAATTCACAGAGTGGCAAGCCGACCCAACCTCCATCTCCACAGCGATGGTATTCTGATGGTTTTGTACATTGATAACATCTCAATGTTGCACTCACAAGACACTACCAAAGCTGTGATTGAAGTGAAGGCCAGGCTATCAGAAAAGTACAAGATCACCAATCTCGGCCTGGCATGCCAAATCTTCACCATTGCAATCCACCCCATGGAAAACTGTACCGGCATGAGTCTTGGCAAGAAGGCCTTCATCACCACGATTCTCAAGCAGTTGAACATGCTGAATGCTCACAATATATCAACTCCAATGGATTCTAATGTGAAGCTAGACCTGGGAAAGGATCGGGGGGAGAAACAACTAAAAGATATCAAAGGCTACAACGCAATTGTTGGGGCATTGATGTACGCAGCAATAGCAACCCGGCCTGATTTCTCATTCGCAGTCGCTGCACTTTGCCGATACAATTTCTGCCCTTTCACCAGCCTTCTCACTGGCGCCAAAAGAGTCCTCCAGTATCTCAAATCCACAGCCAATTTTCCACTACACTTTAGCAGCAGCAGCACTAACAGCAATCATCAACTCACTGGCTACACTGGCCCCGACTGGGCCAATGATTGTGCCGACCGCAAATCTCAACGAGGTCATGGATTCCTTCTCAGCAACAGAGCTGTCTCCTGGGAGTCACGAAAGCAACATCACATCACTATGTCAACTCTCGAATCCGAATATATTACCTGCTTTGAGGGCTCCGGTGAAGCGAAATGGCTGCTCCCGCTCCACCGGAATATACACAGCAAAAACACATCACTGCTCCCGATCAATTGCGACAATCAGGGCGCACTCAGTCACATCACAACTGGAATCATAAAAGCTTGCACGAAGCATATCGTTGTTTCCTATTACAATAGTCGTCACCTCCATGCCCCCATGATAGTTGACTACTCCTCCGTGCATACGAACGAGAATCTGGCAGTTATACTAACCAAGGCCTTGACGAAGGATAAGCATGAGAAATTCACAAAGGCGATGGGGCTATAGTAATAGAAGTCAATTTGAGGTTGTTTCACTTGTCTTTTAGGCATGCAGATTTCGCTGTTTCTTAATGGATGGCCATTTTCAGGCTACGGCAGTACTCTTTCCCTGCTCACTCTCGCAGGGTTTCAAGGAAGCTGTTATGAGAATCACTTTGTTTCATTCTTTTCCTTTTGTTTATTGCTCTATGGTGTATACCAAGAGAGGATGAGTATTGCATATACAGGTCTCAGCCAGAGACGGAGATGTCTTGTACAGCCGGAAGCGGAGATGTCCTGTACAGTCGGAGACGGAGATGTCTTGTATGGCCGGTGACAGTGATGTCTTGTATGGCCAGAGACAGTGATGTCTTGCATGGCCGGAGATAACTGTTGACTCTGGTACAAGCTGATGGCATTCAGCTGTACAGGTACGTCCATATATATACTGGCCTTGTGGCCCTCTTAGATAGATTACAATCAAGCTTCATAAACATCACTATTTCAACATGGGTCACGTCTAAAGAAAGGAATGGCGTCTACGACAAAAAAGTATTAAGTATCTAGGGCCATGCAAAAGTACCTATACTTAACCACATAGCACCCCCCTAACAACTGACTTGCCTAAGTACCTACAGTATTATAATTACCATCATCATTATTACTCTTTCCATCATCACCATCACCATTATCAACATTATTATTTTCACCATTGCCATTATCACTATTGCTATTATCACCATCGTTGTTATCATTGTTGTCATTATCACCATTACCATCATTAGCATTGCCATTATCACCATTGCTGTCATTATCAATGTCATCATTACAATTGCTATCATTATCTTTGCCATAATTGTTAATGCCATTATCAGCATTATCATGATCAAGATCACTATCAACATCATTGGAATTGTCACCATCAGCCATGAATCCAATTCTTCTTAATTTATTCACATTTTGTCAACAGTTTGCGGTGTAAGTCCCCTGCAATATATATGGCATAGATTTCCCCAAAATCAAATTGGCTTACTTCTTTGTAGAATTGAATGCTGAAATGATCATTATTACTACAGAAAGGTATTGTGGGATCTAGTTACAATGGCCATATACAATGTACAGTTCACATTGTAATATTGACTAATATGATTATATTACTCACACTACTCCACCGAAGATTCATAACCTCCAATTTATGGCAGGCTATTGCCAACACCCTGCTCTTCAAAAGCTGCCCACCATATGTTCCTTCTCGGTCCCTCCATGTCCCTGGCAACTGCAATGATGATGAGGAGAATACATGACAGCAACCGGAATGTCTATGATCAAGTGCAATTGGAGGTATACATCAGCACAATATATTTTAGTCACTGGGAGCCTCTGGGAGTGTCTGAGAATTGTCGGACCAGAATCCCCGGGTGGTCATATCCCAGAGTTTCCTGGACCAATGCAGTGGCCTTCGGGTGAACCTGAGAACACCTGGGAGAGCCAGTGACAAGTCTGGGAGGGGAGCACAAGCCTGGGAGCACCTGGGAGCGCCAGCAACAAGTCTGCGAGCGCAGAGTACAAGTCTGGGAGCACCTGGGAGTGCTGGCCACAAGCCTGAGAGAGCCGACCGCAAGTCTGGGAGCATATTGAACGAGTGTAGAGCTGTCTGGGAAAACCATCTTTGGCAACGCTGCTGGTGCGCCTGGAAATCATTGCTACTACTTATCGTTCAATGGTTGTTTAAACTTATGTATGCAGTTTGTATTCTCATCTATGTATCTATGTATTGATATAGCTACCCATCAATGCATGGTATATCCGGACTGGCTGCAGACGGTGCTTGAGAACAACTCCAGGTGCGCCCGATGATAATGCTCCAGTGAACTCAGAGATACACTCTGAGGACGCGATGGAGCAAGTTCGGAGATGATCTTCGTGTCCGAGATCGAGTAAACTCAGGGATGCACTTGATAGCCATGATCGAGCGAGTTTGGAGATGCACTTGGAGGCCAGTATCAAGTAAACTCAGAGATACACTCCGAGGCCGTGATTGAGCAAGTTTGGAGATGCACTTGGATGCCGTGATCGAGCAAGTTTGGAGATGCACTTGGCGGTTGAGATTGACAGAACTCAGACATACACTTGGAGGCTATGATCGAGCAAGTTCGGAGATACACTTGAAGGTTATTATCGAGCGAGATTGGAGGAGTTTTTTTGGAGGAGGTCAACCTGAAGGCGGTCAATGCGAGGTGCGCCGGGCGCTGAGACTCTATTCATCGATTAGTTAACCCAAAACCCTGGGAATGTGACAAGCTGACTTTACATTTGAAGCTGTTATGGAGAACTGGCAGGTGGCGGTCGATGTGTAGGGAGGTACGCCGGAAGTTAAAGCTACATTCAGGGGTCAACCAGTGAGTGTGAGAATGAAGGGACGACAGACAATCTTAGATGAATGCTGTACTTGGTGTATACTGCACTCGGTATTAACTCTTGATCATGGCATGGAGAGATAGGGAGGGATAACTTGACTTTGTATTCTTGCGATGATGGTAGAGGTGTGGACAAGAAAGAGAGGGAAGGGGGATCAATATGAGAACAATATGGAGGATATGAGCGAATAGGCAAAATCAGGAGTACGACTTGCCTTATGCGGTTTTGAAGAGCTCGTATCGATGAAATTACCCGCTGGATCGGGACTTGTACCTGCCGTATCGGGGATGGTAAACTGACTCACACATGAAATTCTCTTAAGTCCCAGTTTCTCATGATGATTTCCCTCATCTCCTCTGATCTCTCTCAGTCTTGTGCTCAACACTGCTATCTCCGAAGAACACGAAGTTAAGTCATCCCTCTCTATCTCTCCACGTCACGATGATGAGTTAACACCAAGTACAGCATACACCAAGTACAGCATCATCTCAAGATCAACAGCCTCCCACTCCCAGCCACTTTCATCCCTCGGCTGATATTGTTGTACTCAACTCTCTTCATTCCCACAATTACAAGTTAACCTATGAATAGAGTCTCAGCTGCTGTTGCGCGTCCCCCCATGCGGACCCCCTTGAAGTACTCCCCCAATCTCGCTCTATTAAAGTCTCGGAGGGGTATCTTCAAGTTCACTCGATCTCGGCTCCCAATTGCATTACCAAACTCTCATGATCACGGCCTCCCAGTGCATATCTGAGTTCAATTGAGCACTGTCGCCAATCGCATCTCCAATCTTACTCCATCACGGCCTCCAGGTACATTATCACGGAGCGACAGGGAGTATATTCGGGAGACCCTTGGGTAGATATCATCCCGTGTTCATCTCATCTTATCACACAACGAATATACACACTATATATTTCCCAACTTTTTGTCTCATTCGCGATTTTGGAGATTTCGTGGATCAACGCAATTGCATGGGTTCTTACAGCTGGGTAGTATCATATCTTCTCACCATCTTCCTATGCTCCTCAAGCTAGAACCGCTCTTTCTCATGAATTGCATTTGGTTGTCACAAGTGGTGTGGTGGAATGTTCATGACGGACTCTCTGCCTTCTATCTATGTTGTGTCACCACAACGGCTTCCAAGAGGTGCATTTCTAGATTGTCTGAACAGGCGTCTCTAGGTGCGCCTCCGATTATTCTTGACTACCATCTGTGGCCATATTGACCGTGAGTATATATATTGAAATACTTCAATAATACATGGTATATTATAAGGTAGCCAATCGTGTGACTGTAACAAAGACGAATATACTAGACCTAATGCCTGGTGCTTACTGAACACTAAGAACCAATGCTGTGACATCACCAACAAACCTAGTTTCCGTCTGAAACACCCGGGTGTTCCGGACGGCTCTGACGGCTCTGACGGAACCTCGTACCCTCTGACGGAGAATTACACGCTTTCCGTCGCCCAGGCGACGGGTCGCGTTGCATACTCACCTCCATTACTATGCGCCTGGTATACGCACCATCAGAACGACACGTGTGTTACACTCTTCGCAGGGGCAGCAGTTATGCTGTAGCCTTTCTCACAACGCCTGGTGATGTTTATGCCTCTCTTCGCGCGATAGCCACATTTTGCCTCTCCGCTATTGCAATATATTGGATGCCGCACTTGCCCCATCTATGTTCAGCTTTGAGATTTTGTCACATATTGCAATACAGTCTTCGCTTCGGATACCTTGCTTGCCGTTGCATTTGCTTCGCGATTATCGTATTGTACAGGTCTGAAATATACAGTCTAATCTTCACACTCACTAGTACTATGCCCTCAGTCCTCCACATTCTGCGTTGATCCATCATCGGCTTGCGATGCTTCTTCCTCCTCATCCACATCCACATTGTCGCCATCCTCCCCCTCATACCCGTTGACATCCCTGGGTCCCAGGTCAGTCCACCACATTCTGCGTTGATCCATCATCGGCTTGCGATGCTTCTTCCTCCTCATCCGCATCTGCATCGTCGCGATCCTCCCCCTCATACCCGTCGAAATCTCTGGGTCCCAGGTCAGTCCTCCAGATTCTGCGTTGATCCATCATCGACTTGCGATGATTCCTCCTCCTCATCCGCATCCTCATCCGCATCGTCGCCATCCTCGCCCTCATACCTGTCGACATCACTGGTTCCCAGGTCAAACCTCTCGAGTTCCGTCGCGGGCCGTCATCGACGGCCGGCGGTGGGGATGGCATCGCGATCATCGCTTTCATCACCTTCATCTTCGTAATCCCTGCTGCCCCCTGGCATCCCGAAATGAAGTTTGTCACCCGTTCAATTGTTGTCTATCAGGATGTTTGGGTCAGTACGTCCAATCTCAGACTCCTCAAGCGCCACTTCCGAGGCCAAATAATCAAGAAGAATAGCATTGTCACCACGGGCTGCTTCCACGCTGATTACCACGGCAGGCTCTGGGTTCTCCGCCTGTTAGATCTGACGCTTGACTGTACCAAGAGTGTTGTTATAAACCATCTTTTGGTAGCTCTCCGGTAGTGTGTTCCACGTATTCATCAAGAACGTATACGTGTCTGCAACGCCAGGCGAGGTTAACAACTTGCGAGCCATTACAGCGCAGCAAGATGCGATCATACCACCGTCATTCTTGTGGTTGAAGATGTTCGAGCAATCAGGTCTGTCCGCTTTCAGCTTTCACTTGGAAGCTTTCAGATGAACACCTTTGTTCTTTTGCCACTCCAGGAGAGCATGGTGCAACGCGGTGCATGTAAGCATGATCAGTGGCGAGGGTATATGACCGTCCTTGTCATTGATCATGGAATTATTGAATCCATTAGCATACTTACCTCGGTTATTCGCCCGATGATAAAATTTGATGTAGATAAACCGCGGGATTGCTTGCGACAGGAAGTAAAGTGGATGCTAGCAATTCGTCATCAGCTTTCGACTCTCTCTGCATTGGATTTGGACCGCGTACACCACCTTACACACGCTCTGATACCGGAAAAAGATACTGATTGTCTGCCAGAAGGGAATCAATGAATTCCAAATGCTCTGCGGCGGATTCAAAGCGGTGGAGATCATAAAGCTCTGCAATGTTGTCCCTTACTGATTGAATAAAATGGGATATAACCTTATCGACTTGTGCGCGAACCTAGTACCAGTTTGAGCGTGTAATATCCACCGTGGGCCGTTGATCAAGAATACCTCTTTGAAGATCTCCTTTGTGCGTGCCTCGAATGCTATGGACCAAATGTTGTTTTGCTGCATAACGGTGTTCCAGTACGTCTCTATTATCTGCCAGTATGGGGCTTCAGTGAATCTTTTTGCAACACGTCGCGTTGCATAACTGACTGTCTCCAAGTCGCATGCACTCATAAACGGCGGTCTGTTCCACATGTAGAGCTCCAGGAGCCTGCCCGTTGCAAATACAAGACGCGTCATGGCGGAGTGACCAAATCGATGGATGCTGCGACTGCCGCAGACCATTGATCAAGGTGTAGACACCACCTGCGGTTGCAATTGCCACTGCCTCTGTCTCTGATTCTTTTCGGTAGCTCACGTTCGTAGTGGATTTGTAATGATCGTGCGGGCTTCTGGATTCGGGATGGGGGTAGGCAGGTTTTCCAGACCGCTGAGAGGAGTGGGAGTTCTAGCAATGCCGGATGCTGCGTTGGATACAACGCGACGCGTTGTGTCTGTCCGTATGGTTCCGCTGGGAGCTGGTGTGTTACGACTGCTTCTACCCGGCATGGTGGTTGGAGTAATGATTGACCGTCGCTGTGTAGCAGATGGGGTGGAAGTCACGCGTTGTGTGATATCTGCAACGCGAGAATTGTTCGGCAAAGATGAGGGGGTGGAGTTCTGACCTTGGATTGTAGAGCGTACGGAACTCCCTCCTTGAGAGGAATTCCTCTCGCCAGCCGGTACGGAAACATGTCCCTTAGGAGGCGGAAGTTGGGAATTCCATGAAGGCCCAGACATTTGTTGATTCTGACGATTCGCAAGACTTCGAACATTTCGTACGACCGCAGTCGTGTCAGGGTGAGTGCTTTGGGAAGGCATATTCCGATATAGATGTTCGACGTTGAGAAGGTAGGAATACTATCCTCTGCATGCATATGCAACGGCAGGTGTGGTAGACACCTATTCGAGCGACCAGGGAGGGATTCGACAAAAAAGGGAGTCGCAGTGTAGACCGCACTAGACTCTAAACCCTGACAATACTCAGGTACGAGATCCCTTCAGAACAATTCAATTATGGGGTTAACTGCCATCAGATTAAACTCAGATTAAACTGAGCATTGATATTCACAGTTACAGCAACGTCTGAAGTTCAATTTGCACCGCTTGAAGGGTGTTTATGCCATCGTGGCGAGATAATCATCGTATTGCACTCGTTCTTGGCATAATACTTCGAACCATCGATTGAGTATATCTTTAGCTTCCCGGTGGAAATCCCACTTTGGCAGAGTTAAAAGCATCACAAAGCGAACAATGACATATTCTCTGTCCTATGACATCAGTTGCGTGTGCTTTTTCCACTGCTAGGCGTTGGTAGCCGTGTTGGATGGTTGCACAGTTGGGACAAACTGAGAACTACTCAGTTGTCTCCGAGATGCAGGAGGTCTGAGCGGTAAAAATGATGTGTGATGCAAACGCAACTCCCGGCGTAGCAAACTGTCCTCACCGCGAGTACTATATCTCGTCTTGAGGCTTGTTGTTCATGAGGTGGCTGGTGGTGCGGCAGGATAAAGGTTGCGCTGTTTTATGTTCCTTAACCAACAAAACTCAGAAGTTGAACCTTGAACTAAGAAATCGCCGGAACTCAAGTATATATATCCCCTCTTCCCTCCTACACCTCCATTCTCTTTTCCTCCCATATTATACACACCGACAGCATCCTGATCTCAACCTCACGTGACTTGCACAACACAACGCCTCTCGTTACAGAACACAACCAATAACCTACATAACTTTATACTTTCCCTCTGGGCTTCCTTCCACTACATGCAACTTTATCATAATGATAACTTTTCGGATGTAGATTCATTGTCAACTCACAGCGATGACACCAAAGGGCAGCAGCAAAGGAAAGGGGAAGGCTAGGGCAAAGATGCCGACATCGGTTATAAATCGACACTTGTCGTTGGATCGGGACCGTATAATGGGATTCATCTCGGAACACATCCGTGGACTCATACGGATATCCAATGTTTGCGGCGTGAAGGACGAGAGTGCATGGGACCTCTTTTATGATATAATCTTTTTTGATCCAGTCACGACTCGCCACTTTTCACAATTCCAGCTGATGGGGCCGCACCGCAGGAGTAGGAGTTCGCCTTTTTGGGAGTGGTGGGCTCCCTTCCGCTCATATATGGGGAAAATGTTTGACAAAACCCGTGACCAAATGAACAATTGGAGGTGGGACAACCCCCATGCCTTCGGGGATCAAGTCGATCACTCCAATCTGCAGGCAACCTGCTCGGGGAAGGTTAAACGCACCGGCCAGCGTTTCTCTTGTTACCGTAGCGATGATCTCAGGGGAAAAATTGAGCCACCAAGCTGCCGGCAGTATAAGCCAAGCGACTTCCTGGCCGTTATAGCACTGAATTGGGACGAGATAATCGACGAGGATGATGGTGATGAGAACTGGGCGGATCCCGGAGCGCCGAGCGGTGGAAGGAGCCGTCCTGGCGATGGCAATGACAATGACAATGGCGAGGGTGAGGAGGACATGCAGGGAGGTGAGAAAGAAACCGGGGAAGGGAAACGGTAAAGGGAAATATATTGTTAAACTAACCCCGGGGGGAGATGATATCTCTCGTGCCGTTGCTTTGCAGTTGCAGAAGGAAAGGTATGAGGCAGACTCGGGCACGGAGGACTAACTAGAGTGGGTATATTTAGAGCCGGAAGCATTGCCTGCCATGTCAATTTCCTCGTATGATGATACCGACTCTACCGAGAAGTCGGACGGCGAATATGACTCAGAACTTGACTCTGATGTGGATATGCGCATGGAGGATGATGTGGACGCACCGGACGGCGTTGATTTAGACGGCGATGTGGATATGGAAAGGGATGGTGACGATGATGAGGAGGAAGATGAAGATGAGGAAGATGAATAGAAGGAAGATGAGGAGGAGGATAAGGATGAGAATGATGGCAAAGAACCTCGGACGATTGGCCAGGGAGAGATGGTAAATACATTGGCTGACGATGCTGATACCATGGTAGACGATGAGCCAACCGTGCTACCTGAGCAAGGCCAGGAGATGGAGCAAGGCCAGCAGATGAGCGATCATACCCCACGGTCACAACCTCCAGCGCCTGCCCCACGGCCACAAACCCCGGAGCCTCCCCCACGACCACGAACTCCGGAGACTTATACCCTCAGTGGGCTTGAGTTTTTGGTGCTTGTGACGCCTCAAAAACCTCGCCCAGCAGCGCCAACTCTGCGAGAAGCTGAGGCAGCCGGAAACACCTCGGATGTCGATGTGGAGCAGCAGCTACTCGGCGAATCGGCAGGTGGCGACAGTCTCCCCGATGTCCCTCTCCCGGATGTCCCGTTCCCGGATGTCCCTCTCCCGGACATCCCTCTCCCGGATGTCTCTCTGCCGGATGTCCTTCTCTCTGATGTCCCTCTCCCTAAGGCGCGCCCGGATGGCTCGGTAGGCAAGGAGTGAACCAGTCCTCGCGTTGCGTTTGGGTTAGAGTCAGGTTCTGGTCTTGTGAGTTTCCTTTGCTGTAATCTATTCATCTCAGGCACTGATTAAGGCACGCTTGGAGGTGTTTTGTTCGTTTGGGTTAGGGTTGTGGGCTTGTTCGTTTCCATTGTTATAATCTATTTATCTCAGGCATTGATTATTACACTCGTCGCGAGGTTTTTGGATTGCTCAGGGTTTATTTTTTGTTTATTCATAATATTATGGGACATCGCGCTTGCAGTGTTTTTGCAACTCCTGGCGTGATGGTGTTGAGACTCAATAAATCTCTCAAGTATCGTGAGCTTATACCCACACCAGACTGCTCTGGCCCAGCTCCAACATTCGTCCCTTTCTACCGTGAATACTCCACTCCTCCCGTGTCGTCGACAATGCCAGAGAAGACCCTGTTCCGTTGCCCCGAATTTTCATGCCGAAAGAAGTTCACCTCAGATAGCTGGCGACTTTAACATATCAAATTACACCATCCTGAACACCTTCAAGTTGCTAAGAATCTGACTGTTCGCAGCGCGCCCCGACACGTTGAACCCGCTCAGCGTCGTGAATTCAACGCTAACAAAGATTCAGTCAGAGACTTGGACATGTTTCCCTACCTCGAACACGTTGATAACATCGCAGACTCGGAGTTTCAACCACCGCCACCTCTTCTGCCACGGACGGAAACGTACCCCGGCGCTGGCGCTCCACAGAGCGATTACATTGCTGAACCATGGGAACCCAATGCTCAGGGTTGCCTTGAGACGAACATACAGAACAATCCCTACTACCCGTTTGCGACGCGTGAAGAGTACCAATATATCCAGTGTGGGATCAAGAAAAAGGGTATGAATACATAATATGACAACATGCTGAAGGGAAAAGACACTGCTCTGCGTTTCCCAAGCTTCAAAAACAGGGATGGCGTCCAGAAGCTCGTGACTGACATGCCAGATGATCAGGCTCTCGGGGAGTGGGAACAACACACCCTCGCGGATATGAGATGGAATGACAATCACCAACGGCATATCAAATACTGGAGTCGAGACATCATCAAAAGCATGAGATGGTTGATGCGGCAGCCAGCCTACACCGAGCATCTCATTTACGACCCTCAGCATTGCTTTAACAGCAATACGCCACCGAAACGCCTCTATATTCAAATGCACACTGCGGACTGGTGGTGGGAGACACAGGTAAGCAGAGATACTCGAGGATAATACCGTGCTAATCGAGGTTAAGGCAACGCTCAGACTGGGGGATACACTGGTTCCCTTGATCTTTATGTCCGATGGAAGACATCTCTCGAATTTTGCTGGCGACAAGAAAGAGTGGCCTGTATATATGACAATTGGCAATCTATCTTCGAAGATCCGCCAGATGCCCTC
>Ga0307514_10000691_pt1 | contig 59400 bp, 49 predicted proteins | sample 16_EM_MG_FD_203088 | JGI IMG/M metagenome (GOLD analysis project Ga0307514, IMG submission 203088) | Populus trichocarpa ectomycorrhiza microbial communities from riparian zone in the Pacific Northwest, United States - 16_EM | ecosystem: Host-associated > Plants > Roots > Unclassified | place... | reverse complement strand
AGAGTCTCAGCACCTGGCGCGCCTCCCACCGACCGCCTCCAGATCGACCACCTCCAAGTACTCCTCCAATCTCGCTCGATCATAGCCTGCTACAAGTGCATCTCCAAACTCGCTCGATCACGGCCTCGGAGTGTATCTCTGAGTTCGCTCAAGCTCGGTCTCCAATTGCATCTCCAAACTCGCTCGATCACGGCCTCCCAGTGCATCTCCAAACTCGATCGATCACGGCCTCCAAGTGCAGCTCTCAGTTCAGTTGATCTCGGCCTCGAAGTGCATCTCCAAACTTGATTGATCACAGCCTCCAAGTGCAGCTCACAGTTCACTCGATCTCGCCCTCCAAGTGCAGCTCTCAGTTCACTCGATCTCGGCCTCCAAGTGCATCTCCAAACTCGCTCGATCACGGCCTCCAAGTGCATCTCTCAGTGCACTCGATCCCGGCCTCCAAGTGCATCTCCAAACCAGATCGATCATGGCCTCCAAGTGCAGCTCTCAGTTCACTCGATCTCGGCCTCCAAGTGCAGCTCTCAGTTCACTCGATCTCGGCCTCCAAGTGCATCTCCAAATCCGATCAATCACGGCCTCCAAGTGCAGCTCCCAGTTCACTTGATCTCGGCCTCCAAGTGCATCTCCACACTCGCTCGATCACGGCCTCCAAGTGTATCTCTCAGTGCACGCGATCTCGACCTCCAAGTGCATCTCCAAACTCACTCGATCACAGCCTCCAAGTGCAGCTCTCAGGTCACTCGATCATGGCCTCCAAGTGCTGCTCTCGGTTCACTCGATCTCGGCCTCCAAGTGCATCTCCAAACTCGCTCGATCTCGGCCTCGGAGTGTATCTCTGAGTTGTAGATTGGTAGCTATATAGATACATAGATACATAGATGAGAATACAACCTGAATATATGAGTTTTAAAAAGCGTTGCACGATTAGTAGTAGCTATGAGTTCCAGGCGCGCACCAGCAGCGTTCCCAAAGAAGATGATGTTTTTCCCAGAATGCTCTACTGTGATTCGAGGTGCTCCCAGATGCTCCCTGGTTTGTCGCCGGCGCTCCCAGGTGCTCTGCTATGCAACACGACCCGTCGCCTGGGCGACGGGAAGCGTGTAATTCTCTGTCAGAGGGTATGAGGTTCCGTCAGAGCCGTCAGAGCCGTCCGGAACACCCTGGTGTTTCAGACGGAAACTAGAGTTGTTGCTGATGTTGCATCTATGTATCTATGTATCTATATAGCTACCCATCTACACACAGCATTTCTGGACTGGCTGCAGGCGGTGCGTGAAAGCAATTCGAGGTGCGCCTGAAAATGACGATCGGGTGAATTCAGAGATATACTCCGAGGCTTTGATGGAGCGAGGTTGGAGATGCACTTGGAGGTGGAAATCGAGCGTATTTGGAGATACACTAGGAGGCCGTGATTGAGTGAACTCCGAGAGGCACTCCAAGATTGTGATCGAGCGAGTTTGTAGATGCACTTGGAGGCCGTAATCAAGCATGGTTGGAGATACACTTGGAGGCCGTGATTGAGCGAGTTTGGAGATATGCACTGGGAGGCCATGATAGTGCGAACTGGGAGGCCGTAATCAAGTGAGATTAGAGATACACTTGGAGGCCGTGATTGAGTAAGTTTGGATGAGTACTTAGAGGCGGTCAATGGAAGGCGCACTGGGTGCTGAGACTCTTTTCATCAGTTAGTTAACTCACAACCGTGGCAATGTGACAAGGTGACTTTACCTTTGAGCTCTCATGGAGAGCTGACTGATGGCGGTCGATTGTATAGGGAGGCACGCCGGTAGCTGAAGCTACATCCAGGGGTCAATTGTAATTATGAGAATGAAGGGAAGACAAAGAATCTTGGGTGGATGTTGTACTCGGTGTATGCTGTACTCGGTGGATGCTGTACTCGGTGGATGTTGTACTCGGTGGATGCTGTACTCGGTGGATGCTGTACTCGGTGTCAACTGATGATCATGACATGCAGAGATAGAGAGGGATAACTTAACTTTGTATTCTGGTAGAGTTGTGGATGAGAAAGAGAGAGATGGGGGATAAAGATGAGAACGATGTGGAGGATACGAGCGGATATGAGAAATCAGGGGTACGACTTGCCTGATTGGGTTGGGAAGACCTTGTATTGGTGTGATTACCCACCGGATTGAGACTGGTACCTGCTGTATTGGGGATGGTCAATTGACTTGCACATGAAATTCTGTTAAGTCCCAGTTTCTCATGATGATTTCCCCCATTTCCTCTCATCTCTCTCTTTCTTGTACTCAACTCTACCATCACCTAGGAACATGAAGATAAGTCATCGCTCTCCATGCCATGATCAACAGTTAACACTGAGTACAGCATACACCGAGCACAGCATACACTGAGTACTGCATACACCGCACACTGCATCAACCCAAGATCGACTGTCTCCCGCTCCCAGCCAGTCTCTCTGCAGACGTTGTTGTACTCAATTCTCTACATTCCTCCAATTACGAGTTGACCAATGAATGGAATCTCAGCTCCCGCCACGCCTCCCACCCGAACTACCGCCTCCAGATTGACCGCCTCCCAGTACTCCTCCAATCTCGTTCGATCAAGGCCACCAATGGCATCTCCAAACCCGCTCGATCACAGCCTCGAAGGGTATCTCTAAACTGCCATGATCACGGACTTGAAGTTCGTACGATCAAGGCCTCCGAGTTAGTATGATCACCGCCTCCAAGTACATCTCCAAACTCGCTCAAGCACGGCCGTCAAGTGCATCTCGAAAGTTGCTCCATCATGGCCTCCAAGTGCATCTCCAAACTCGCTCGATCATAGCCTCCAAGTGTATCTGTAAACACGCACTATTACGGCCTCCAAGTGCATTTCGAAACTCTCTCAATCACAGCCTCCAAATACATCTTTAAGGAGCGATGGCGGGTGTACGGAGATATAGGGGTAATAGAGGTAGACAGAGTGACAGGGAGTATATATTCGGCAGACCCCAGAGTATATAGACATCGTCCCATTTCCATCTCATCGTATTATACAATGATAATACACACTGTATCTTTCCGGACGTTTTGTCTCCCTCGCTCTGTTTGAGATTTTGTGGATCCTCAACACCGGGTAGTATTATATCTTCTCACCCAATTTCTACACTTCTCGAACCAAAAGCGCTTTGTCTCATGAATTCCGTTTGGATGTCGCAAGAAGTGTGGCTGAGTGTTAATGGTGGGCTCTCTGCCTTGTAGCTCTATCGTTTCACCACAACTGCCTTCAAAGTGGTGCATCTCTAAGTTCTATCAATAGGCGTATCCAGGTGCTCCTCCGATTATGCTCGACTATCATCTGCGGCCAGATTTTGTTTTATTCATACTATATTCACTCCAATTACAGTATGACAGAGCCGAAGACACCCCCTGTACCTCCGGGTGAGCAGGTAAGATGGCGGAGCTCCCACCTGCTACCCATCGTCCCCTATATCTATGGCCAGATTGACCGTATGTATATATATACAGAGACTTAAATAATGCATGCCACATTATGATGTAGCAAATCTTGTGACTGTAACAAAGACGAATATGATAAGATGAACTGCCTTGTGGTTATGTAAGAACCACTGCAGTGAGAATACAGTACCCAGTCTCCCGCAGTGCTGCGCAGTGGTCTCGGCTGCTCTTGAAGTCTCACGCAGATCTGCCCAGAGGTCTCAGAAGCTTCAAAATTTAACTATCCTATCAGTCAAATGTCATAGCATCCTGTAAATGCTCTTGCACAGTCTGAGAGCTCATTGCTTAGCTGCAGGGGGGTCTGGGAGCATCTAGAAGTACTTAGAAGCACTGGTGAGGTTGCCCAGAGTAACAGGGAGGATTGCGTGTTGCTTCCGGCCCAATTTATATTTCGCTGATGTATCGCATCGCATCACCCTTGACAATATATTCAACACTCCCGATGCTTGTTTAGACTAACAAGCATTCGATATCCACCCATCAATCATTGACCACCATTGAGAACCTAACATGTAATGTGATGCCTTCTGGTTGCTGAACTCAGTCGTTACAGATGCTAATACATTCCAGATGCCGACTCTACAAGTCCACGTCTGGGCCGAGCATGCCGGTGTTGGAGTCAGCCAATGGGCAGCAGAAACCATGGGGATTTGGCAGGAGAAGGGTGGTTTGACAACACTATGGATAGATCGTAAAGTGAGGGAGCACATGTGGGTGATTGCCCAGTCCATGAGCATCATCAACAAGCAAGGCGCTCACCCTGAGCGATGGGATCTCCTAATCGATCGTTGCGTTACTCGAATCAATACTCTGGCCTCTTCAAGGCCGCTTAGGAAATGGTATGTGGTAGAGAAGTCCAACCTTGATGGTTAAAAACTGAAGGCAGTACTGGATGAGGTCACAGATGTTGGCCTTCGCCGATGGAAGATTAGTCTTGACGAAACCCCAACTAGGAAGAGGCAACTTGTGTATGTTGGTATGTATTTCATTACCCGGATGCTTCTTTTGCTCTTCCTGATGATGTGTAGATTCAGAAGATAATGAGGAAGATACCTCGGGTCACAGGTCTTCGCCGATAACGGTGCATTGCAATGCCTCGACTGATCTCCTTGTTAAGCGATTTAGCTTTACCATTGCCTATGTGGATCCCGACATTGCTGGGCAGAGGGTGGGGGAAAACTATTCTGAGATATTCTCATGGCACTGGCCTGGGAATGATGAATGGATACTTGCAATACTTTTATTAATTATCAAAACAACCATTGTATCAATCGTGAATGCTGCAATTCCCAGTCTGCAAGACCCTAGCCACAAAATCAGAGAGCTTTGGGGCTGCCGGGAGGAGCCTAATGGAGTTGGTGGTCTATATCCCCGTAATGTTACCCCAATCTTCTATAACAATCCTGCTGCTGGATGGGTAAAGGTGGCAATGAAATTAAACAACCCAAAGCATTTTTCCATCTTTTATCGTGGCCAACAAGCCAACTGCACAGCTGCAGCCCAGATGTCTATGTGTGGCGGCTGCAGCTTCCTTCCACTGGATGTTATCATCCTACCTCCAGCCGAGGATATGATCAACCATATCGGAGATGAATCGGATGATTATTCTCAGATGTGGCATCCACATCCAACATGGTTCCCACCTATGAAAACAGGCTTCCAAAAGTTCGAATGGAAGCTTCAAAACAGGATTATCTGACAGCAGCTATACCTTGAAGTCACCCGAAACTGAGCACTTGGTCTCTTTGGCGATTACGAGCAAAGTATTGTTGCTAATGAGGATGTGGCTTGGCTACGCAAGCATGATCACATTGTGAATACTTCTGCTGCAGGCTCTTTGACCAGTAGGAAGCATACAAGCATCCGCCCAGCTGCAAATTGGTCATTGTGAGGATGGAATGTACTGGCTGGACAGCGGTTCAAGGATTTGCATTGTGGGTGGGAATTTTTCTGGCACTTTGGAGGGTGGATGGATAAGTGATAATTTGGAGGTTTTTTGTGAGGTTTTGGGTCTCTTTTTGGTGTTTTGTTTATTTGATTATTACATCACTCATATTCATGTATGAAGGGCTGTGTTGATAGTTCACAATGTTGGGATTAATCATTGAGACGTTTGATTTTGGGAAAGGTATAGTTGCAGCGATAGGACTCTGTGTATGGCTATCATGTAATTGGTTGTTCAGTGACTTTTCCCAGCAGCAGTTAAAACAAATGATTGGCGAAACCCGAACGCTTTTTAGCTTGTTGCGATAACCATTTTCATCAAAGAATGGAAATTAACATCCCTGCGTCATGCTTGTCACCTGCCATTCTTAGTTCCAAGTTCCCCTCGATTGAAGCAGTTAGAAGTGTGGGTGGCAGGACAAGCCAAGATCCTTGAATCGTCGACAGGATAACAAGACGCATCACCACAATGCTTTTAGTCGTATCAATGCTTTCTTTCTTTTACACAATGCTTTAATTCATTTACTTTACATTCATTCACATTTCCATTTGTCACTTGTTCATATTTTTTGTACTTATCACTCGCTGCATTTTTAAATTATGACAAGAAGGCACCGCACTCCTCCCCTAGCTCCTCTTCTTTGCAGCACCAGGAGATGAAGACGATCTATCCATGATGAGGATCTCAATGACGATCTCAGCGCAACACCCAACATTTACAATGATCTTGAAGATGACAATTCACAATCCAACCACAAGTCTCTTTGGCGACCATCCAGGAAAGCAATTGGCAAGCAGTCATCAAATGATTCCTTTACGTCAACACTTGGAAAACAAGTTGAGGTAACTTAATTAACCCCTAGGTCGGTGCATGCCCTACATCTGGAGGGTCTGGAGATCTATATTGTCTCTGAGAAAGAGGATGAATGCGAGACTGTGCCACCAGCATCCAAGAAGGTATTCGATTATGTATTTGAATTATTGAATCCACCCATGAATGTATATATTTACTAGAGGAAGGATTCAAATGAAGCTGGTGAGCAATTTGTTGCATGGAAAGCTGGTACTCTGTAGCAGTATGTGCCCTTTGTTGACGATGTGACAGGCCCCATTTTTGGCGCAGAATACAACGGCCAGACAACTGTTTCAGGTATTCCGGCGATGGTCATGGCACGTATAAAACCTATTGCTATCAATTATACAATATTTGGGTATTCCTTTGCCACGAATGCAGTGAAGACCACCCACATTCATAGTTGGTGGTATGAGCAAATTGCCAGGATTGATCCAGCCCAGAGAAACTCAGACCCTCCACATGCCTACATTTCAGTGGTAAATGAATCATCTCAACAATTGTTTTCATCGCTGACATTGTGCATGAGGCTCTTGCGAAGATTACTTTCTCCGGTGCAGCAATGGTATCCCTTTGCTGGTAACCGGCTTTGGGCCCATTGATGGGTCCACTTTTAAAATACACATTGCACAACCACAATCCAGCCAAATGCCTCCAGAGTAAATAAAAATACTCTACATATGGTGAAATTCATAAAAGCAATTTTGTTTGGGTGTGAAACACAAAGCCTCATTGCAGTCCTCACACTGTATGCTGGTTTTCATGCCTTCTGCACTACCACCCTGACTTCTTCTCCACCTGCAAAGGACATAATCTACTCTACTCTCCATGCAAAGTGGGGAATGCATTCCTGGTACCTTTCAGCAGTGGGGAAGGGGTGTGTGTTTGGTAACTAGAGTGGTAGGCAGTGAGGGCAAGGCAGATCGTATGGCGGGAGCTGCCCAAATGATTATTTGTGAAGCCGGAATGCAGGAGGAACTTTTCATTGTTAATGGACTTCCAGCTTGCAGAATGTCTTGCACAATGGAGAGGTGAAAGTCAATGTACTTCACAGTATGCTCTGTGTCCCATGGAAGATCTCGATAGATTATGAGGCTATTGATGAGGGCTGTCTCCAGAATCCAGTACAAAAGTGGATACCAATTGCATCTGGATATGAGCTGTGTATCAAAATAGGTTTGATACATGTCAGTCACATCCACACCCACCTTCTGCTGGTTGTAAGCATCAACAATGACTGGTATATCAAGCTCTTTCTGGAGTACTCCAGAAAGTGGCAGAAAATCTTATATTCTTGACTAATTGGCTTGTTTAGCATCTTTGTAATGTGAATAGACCTGTCTGCGAATAGAATCATTGCTTCATTAAAAGTAACATTGCTGCCAGGTACTCGGTACTGCTGTGAAAATAGCTACAGCTGCTACAGCAGAATATCCACCTTTGAATGTCAACAAGGCAAGTCTTTAGGAGTTTCAGTTGGGGAATTGTTTGGACAAATATGGAAGATGCAGTGGATCTCCTGAAAGTGAGTCTTGCCAAGGTAGGCTGCTGGTGGTAATCCATCCTTGGGAAGGAAACTCCATCATTCATCCAGTACCTCCCAGGAGGAACTCCAATAAGATCCATATGAATTTGAATTGCCAGCCAGAAATAAAGATCCTGAGTATTAACTGGCTGCCAGGAATACTGCTGCTCCTTCTCCGGCCCAAGAAGCTGCTTCTGGGCATAGGAATTGGTGTTGGCTACAAGCTGTCCATTAATGGAGTTGGTAAGAAACAGATTGAAGATTTGAACTGGAGTAATAGTATCCAGCTTGGAGAACAAGATGGGAAATCGGTTCCAGGCTTCATGAGGCGAGACAATAGGTCGTAAATGGTTGAATGTGAGAAGCTCTGGAAGATCAGTCAAATTTTGAATTGGTTTTTTGAGTGTTTTCATATGCCACTTGGCCGAGTGATCCGCTGTGATCGACATGGCAGCCTCAATATATACTTAGCCTGAGGAGCTATAATTATCGTCTAGGTTCAGCATTGCCGGTGGAGCGTCACTAGTGAGTGAAGACACATCGGGTATAATGCCAGGTCAGCGCTGTAAAACTGTAGGTGGTGGTGGTGGTCGGGAGGATGGGCACTTTTGACAAGAGTGATCATCCATGATTCAATGCTTGGCACATTTTTTTTTCATTGTTTGGTGACAATGGTGGAGATGAGAGTATAAGTGGTGGGGTTATGTAGTTGACATTATCATTCCGAAATCTGAGAGCTTCTCTATTCATGGTTGTTGTGGTGTGGTAGATGGGAAGTGGGAAGGTGGTTGCTGCTGGGCTAGAACATGATACTTTCACAATCTCCAAATTACTGCTATTTATATGCAACTCAGCACCACAGAACTTCTCACACTGCCACAAGAATTCATAAATAGAATCTTCTACTAGTTATCTTTCAAATCATAATATTCTAGGGGGGGGTTTAAGTGGGTGGCTGTGTTGTTATAAGCTACAAGGCGCAGCACATGCGAAAGTGGGCCCTTTTGTGGGCCTGCTACCGGCAAAGGGATACCACTGCAAGACTTCAATGGACTGTATTTACAGATTTCGAACACAGTCGCCTACAGTGATCCGGAATATGGTACCCTGGCTCTTGGCCATAGTCAGGTTTACATGTGCCACAAATGTTCGTGAGATAAGTTCAAAGTTCACTTCTTGTTTAATCATGGTCTTGAAAATCAATTTGGAGTGCAAGTATTGATTTGCAGCAACTGAAATTGTTGATCATATTCACCGGACGTACTGCTATTTCATATGACAAACAGGAATGAAAGATTGATCAGTGATTGATAAAATCAACCCAACATTCATTGCCCTCACCCCAAGGGCCATCCAAGATTGTCTGTCGGCCTGGGAAACAGGTGAGTTTAGGGTCCCGCCAGAGTTTGGTCAAGGAGGTGCAGCACAACGTAAGTGCGATACAAGAAACAATAATCACACAGGGCATAATGAATGCACAGATGTATTTCGTCATCTGGACGCGCATTTTTATTCTTCCATCCAAGTGGTTTATGACAAAACCATAGGCAATATCCACAGCATGATTTGCCGACGGATCCACTCCACCTGTACATACCGAGCAATGGCACCACCTCACAATGATCAGGGCAGCTTTGATGAGGACTTCCTTGATTACGTCCTGGAGGAGCTGAGAGAGAAGCCCGACAATGCTTTTCATTGTCTCCGCAGCTTTGTTGCTGCTACTGAAGCTAGCATGCAATTCCCAGCTGTTCTGCCTATGGGTGGGTCTGCCATCGCCAGCCGCAGCCAGCCCATTCCCTGCAGCAACAGCAACAGCAAGAGCAACGACATTACCAGCATCCCCAAGATGACCAGCATTGTGAATACAGGATCAGTCAATGGAAGTACGATTGTAGAGGGTGTGATGTCGCTTGGAGGTTAGCAATGGTGTCAGTGATCAGATTCAGGATTTCCTTTGTGTGCTATTATATTCTAGATTTTGTCGATATATCATAACAGTAGTAAATGTAATTGAACTGATGGTTTACTGAAGTCTGATCTGAAACGCATCAAATGATCATCGCGATGAAGCATATCCCTCCCGCAATGGTTACACTGCAAGGTACTGAACGATCTGGTATCAACAAATTAAATATTGTTAACCACCTCTGCATGGTAACTATTGTAAGTCAAATGGTGCCAGGAGGATCTTTAAAAACAAAAACTACACACTTCATTAGACACATGGAGCGAGTACTATCATTCTCTCAAGGAGAAATCGAATTGGGCAACCTAGAAGTATGCCGAGAGACGATTTGTTATATTGCCAAAGCATGTGTGAACTGTTCATCAAGTGCTCGTTGTCATATTCGCAAAAGTGGGTCCACTGGTCGTGATGCTTGAAATGAGCATCGTGATAACTCAAAGATCACTCTGGAACAGTAATGCAATGATATATTGCAGGGAAACCTCAATTGCATTTTGTTGAGTTTGTGGGTACAATAAACTAAATACATGTAATGAAGGAAATTTAGTTTTTGCTGATGTTGTCAACAAATTGGATTTTAACTTTGTGAAGATGCATATCCTGAACCACTTTTCTGAACATATCCACCAGCTTGGCAACCACTTAGATGTAAGCTCTAAACTTTCAGCAAAGGCGATGACTGATCTTAAACAAGCATACCAACAATCGAATGGACCCAAGTCCGCCTTCCAGATTGTGCGTACGAAAGACCAAAAGAAGGTGTTTCAGTATCAAGAGCTGAATATAAACGTTGCAAAACAACATCATGATGATGATATGGCTATAACCAAAGCATCTATCAAGCGAATGATTAAAAACCCACAACCAGAAATCATGACCCTTGATGACTTGGCCAAGTGGTGTGCAATGTCTAAAGGGGAGCTACAGATTCACATCGGTTGGTGTTTCAAGAGATTTGCCGACATTACAGACTATGTCGATCACAATCAGTATTTCAGTCGTCTCAATGATGCTAAATACATTCGCTACAACACAGTAGCAATTCCGGTGATGTCTTTTCAATGCGAGGGGTAAGCAGTTCATATGGTTCATTGCACTGGGTCCACAAGGTGGAGAAAGCATAATCCACCAAGAAATGATACAGCGCTTCCCTGGATGGGGATGAGTCCGGATCGCCACCTCTTGAAGTCGACCGCTACACGCATTCCCATATAGTTGAATTGTTGTTTCATTATCGCGGAGGCTGAATTGAGCATTAAGGGGCTTCCTGCATTGGTTCGGACGTTTGCAACAGGGCCGATGCGTCAGACTGCTGGTGTGGTGATTGTCAAGAAGAGTCATCAACCTCTGATGCAACCCTTGCACGATAGAATGTACTGTCGTAAGTCTCCTTTCAGCGTCACAACAACCAATATCATCCCTATAAGTGTGATCCAAGGAGCTGTACACCTTCTTCCTCTGACACCGGAGCCAGATCCCTTGCGGTGGTACTTGAGCAACACCATTGACTTGAATGGTTTGAATTTGTTTTATGTGTAGATTATTTGACTCCATGCTTGAAGTAATCGTTGGAGCAATATATAGAAATCTGATGGGTGTTTACTCTGGGTGTCATAATTTTTGTAATGGGAGTTGTGCAAGCTTGTGTATAATTGATGTCTCAAGGGATTAAATGGTTAAGAATATTCTTCAAATCAATGGAACAGTTCAAAAAACCAGCGAAAAAATTAACAACTAGATGATGAACGTGAAAGAAACAAGTTTAATACATGAGCTGAAATGATTAAACACGTTTTTCAGATGTCGTGATGACATGATTACTTTATTGAGTGCCTCAAAGTATGGTGGAAGATTGAAAATAAGTCGCTCGGATTATTTGGAAAGATGGTGGAGAAGGATGGGTGTGTGGGGTCCATGTTTGGAAACCAATTCCGCTTTTTGCTGATGTAGATTCATTGATGAGAATACAAACTGAATACATGATTGTTAATATTTGTTGAACAATAAGTAGTAGCTATCATTTCAAGGCGCACCAGCAGTGTTCCCAAAGAAGATGTTGTTTATCCCAGATTGGTCTACTGTGATTTGAGGTGCTCCCATACTTGTCGCCGGGGATCCCAGGTGCTCCCGGGCCTGTTATGAGTACTCCGAGGCTTGTCGCTGGCACTGCCAGGTGCTCCCAGGTGCACCCAATGATCTCTCCAGCGCTCCGAGATATTCTCAAACTTATCACAATAACTGCCATGGTACTTCTGTACCAATTATCAGCGATCCCAGTTACTCTAATAGCCAGTAATAATGCCCTTCAAGAGTCTAATACTTTCGTGAAATTGATGCATCTAAATGTACAATTCAAATCCTCTCAGACACTCCTGGAGGCTCCCAGTGACTAAACTGCATTTTGCAGATGCGCATATCTCCGTATCAATTCTAGTGCCATACTACCCAATTTCACTATGGTGGTATTATATATGTCTGGCCCAGATCGTAACCATGGAAGTAACTTCAGACGTACATGTTTTGTCTCAAAGGGTGGCAGGTACACCAATCAGAAATCGATGGCTTTTGTTCTATTCACTTGATTTCTGGATGGCCGTTGAATGTAATGATGCGTTCAAGTTTGGACCGTACCTCTGGGTAGGGACACTTGGTTGGCTTCTTTTGCTTGCTATGAGAACTGAGTTAGATGTTTTGCATAGTTTCATAGTGCAATTAACTTACTGAGCATGCTTTTCAACTGTAAGAAACTCTTGGCAGGTGTGTATATCAATCCACATTCTACCATAGTAACAAATCTTTTCAATAAACTGCTTTTAAAACGACAGAGACATGTCCTCTAATCGATCCAGTAGCTGGCCTCGTTGTTTATAATTCGCTGCAAAGTCAGGTACAGTTATCTTGAATATTGCATTGCGCTCCTTCAATATCACATTCTGCACAACGACTGCAATGTGAGCCCAGAACAAGAAGGGCCCTGGTTGGATTCATCATTATCGATTGAATCTCATCAGCAAAATAACAATTCCGTCCAGACGGCATGGCTCCGTGACAGTGAGCGTGTGCTGTCAGAGCCATCTGAGACACCCTGGTGGAGGTTCACTCCACACCAGCTGTCAATACCATGCATTATGTTGCATATTGCCCTCCAATCAGAGTGTTACCATTTCTTTTCGCTTTGTCGGTCTCCTGTTTTGAATGTACATTCTGGTATTGTGGCCAAAAGTGACCATACATCAGAATGGGTTTATTGGATATGTGCTTGTATTGAGAATGCAATGCGATTGGTGACGCTACAAAAATCTCTCCTTGCGTTTCGTCTATCTGTGCGCAAAATGCAATTCTCTCATTACAAAAATCTAGAAATGATTCCGAGTCGCCAGATCTATGTGGCTATCAACAATCCATCGTTTGTTCTGTCCGTCCCCGGTCTTACTAATAGTAGCTATCGCAGGAAATTTGTGCATGCAACTGATGATATTTCCAAAGCTGAAAACTGACACAGCAACTGCTGCCGGTGCTTCTTTCACTTGTTCAAATTTCGAGACAGGATCCAAGTTACCCGAGATTTCAGGTATTGTAGTTGCTGGCAGGGCTCACCAGTACTCAACCAAAGCTCCATCTGCGTTCAGGAGCTTGATTTTCCATACTCATTGCAGTTGCCATGGGAGACGACCATTCAGCACACCATAATGCCTCCCTGGCAGTTGCTTTACCCACACCCTGGCATTCTGTCTGTCCCCTCTGTCCCAGCTCTGGCTTCCTGTTCATCAATGCATCGGAGATATGTATTCACCTTTTAAACTCTCAACTTGAACCTGAATACCATGGTAAATACAGAGCTCCAATGCATGCAATTGTTCATCCAATGTATATGTTTTTTTTACAACTCTTATGCTTAAAAAACTTCCGCTTGCCATTGTATATTGCCATGGGGTGCATTCCATCTTGCGTATTGTCAAGTAATGCGCTGAAGTCCGGTATCATAGCGTCTGAATGCTTTCCATCGTGGCTGTTTTGGGGTCCCATGAATTGGGGCTTTGCATATGACTTGGAACTTCGGGGGGCAGCGAGATGAGCACCAGAAGGGACGAATTTGCAGGCGGCAGCTCAGTGCTCCCAACTCTGAGCGGGGGATTGGAGATGGAGATCTCTGATTTCGAAGCAGCAAATGTGATGCTGCAAGGTGATTGCTTGAGGCAGGTTTTTGAGAATGTAATTGGAGGCGTTCCAACCATCCTTGAAGTTTGGTTTATGTACTTGTCCATGTCTCTTGGCAGAATACTGTTGCACGGGTCCGTATTGAGGAATCTGTTCAACCCAATGAGACATCAAGTGGATCGTCGGAAAGTTGAAGTCAGCAGCTAGCTCCTTGGAAACTTCAATCTCGTGGCTGATATAATCCCACCAGGCATTCATTCTGTGCCCCTTTTTGGACAGCGTCCAAGTTTGAGCGTTTCTTTCTTTGTCTACCTTTCGCTTCCTTATGAGTTCTTTTCTCAGGGTATTAGCTTTGGCCTTCGACTTTTTGCTGGCTCGGTCGAGTAAGAAATCCTCTTTGATTGTTTGAAAACTACACAAGGTGTCCTCCATGTAGCTCAATGTTGAATTATCATGAGATATATATTTAGCATACAGATAGAATTCTAACAATGCCCATGTGCACTCAATTGGGTGATTGAATATGGGACGCTCAGTGGTCTTCCACCTCATAGAGCCTGGGTTACAACTCCAAGCAGGTTCTGGCTGGTTTGCTTTATCTCCTTCCCATTCCATTGAGAAACTTCCTTAATTGACTTATTTGTTGGTGTGAGGCCGTGGTGGGCACGCACAGACAACCAGATTGAATTGTACTTGTCAAGCCATTTGTGCGTCTTTATAATGTGGAAAATCCATTTCTGCAGGTGGTCAAGAATGGCGATCTGCATTGTATCGAGGAGGTCAGGCTTAGGGAGGTTACTCACAATACAGGGAATATGTCGAAGCACTTTGAATCCTTGGTGAACATGACACAACCAGTGTTCAGCATTGGCTGCCTTGGTATTGGCATCGCCGAGCGTTCTATATGGGTTGTGATCCCACCGGGCGTGTTGCTTGTCAGAAGGAACAGAATCTCCAAGTTAGTTCTTTGGACACCAGCAACAAGAACAGACATGCCGCTCAAGAAGGTATAGGTTGCTATACTCAGGATATTGTGCATGTCATGCTGCTAAAACCAGTTTGCAACGCCTGAAGTTGCCATCTGCACAGAGATCATTGTAATACCCACTCTTGTCGCTGGGAGTTTGTTTAAAAGTGAGAGGATAGAGTACCTGCCAGAGAATCTCATTCAGCATCTCACAGTTTGTTTGCCGCTGCTCGTGCGGCTGCTTCTGCAGAATATTGTGGTTTCAATCAGAATGGGCAGGAGAGTGACCAATATGATGCTGTGGGTTGATAGCACCTGGCGGATGTTCAAAGATAGATTGCGACCTGTCTTATATACAGCCCACACTATGTTTTGCCAGCAAATTTCGAAAGATGTGTTCTGTCGGATATGGAGATCAAGAGAACCAGTGTATCCCCCACTCTGAGCGTTGACTGAATGCCAATCAGCACGTTATTAACCTCAAGTATGTTTCCTTACCTCTGACTCCCACCCCGAGTCTGCAGTATTCATTGTGGTATAGAGGTGTTTTGGTGGGGTATGGCTGTACAAGCAATGCTGAGGGGCATAAATGAGATGCTTAGCATAGGTATTCTGCCTCATCAACTATCTTACGCTTTTGATGATCATGTCTAGACTCCAATCTTTGATAGGACGTTGGTGATTGTCATTCCGTCCCATATCCTCTGGAGTGTATAGTTTCCACTGCTAGAGAGTCTGATCATCTGGCATGCTAGCCATGAGCTTCTGGACACCATCCCCGTTGTTGAAGCTTGGGAAACACAGATTGGTGTTTCTTTCCCTCAGCATGTTGTCATAGTATGTTTTCATGCCCTTCTTCTTGATCCTACACTGGATAAATTTGTACTCTTCACGCGTCGCAAACGGGTACTTGGAATTGTTTGTAGGTTTGTCTAAAAGCAACCCTGAGAGTCATATTTCCATAGCTCAGCAATGTAATCACTCAGTGAAGCACCGGCGCCATGGTATGTTTCCATCCGTGGCAGAGGACGCGGCGGTGGTTGAGCCTCCAAGTCTACGATGGTTTTAATGAATCGAAGGTAGGGAAACGTGTCCATGTCTTTGACTGAAACTTTGTTAGCGTTGATTTCACAACGCTGAGAGGGTTCAACACGTCGGGTTGCAGTGGAAATAGTCAGATTCTTCTGGTGTGCCACTTGAAGATGTTCAGGATGGTGTAAATTGATAAGTTTAAGTTGCCAGCTGGCTGAGGTGAACTTCTTTCAGCATGAAAATGTGGGGCAACAGAAAGGGGTCTTCTCTGGCATTGTCAAAAATAGGCAAGGAGTGGAGTATACAATGTAGACAGGAACGAAAGTTGGTGCTGGGCCTGAGCAGTCTGGTGTGGGTGTAAGGTCACGATACTTTCAGCTAACTTGAGTGAATTATTGAGCCTCAACACCATTACAACGAGGTTCCTTATACACCAGAAGTTGCAAAAACGCTGCATGCACAATACTCCATAATACTATGAATAAAATAAAACCAATACAAAACCTATAAATAAAATTAACCCTCAGCGATCCAAAAACTTGCAACACGTATAATATTCAATGCCTGGAATAAATAGATTAGAACAAAGAAAACGAACAAGCCCACAACCCAACCCCTCACCCAAACCAGCCAGAAACAAAAAAACTAAGTGAACAAATCACCTCCATACGTGCCTTGATCAGTGCCTGAGATAAATAGATTACTGCAAAGGAAACTGAGCAGACAAGAACCTGACCATAACTCCAATACAACAACTATCACCTACTCTGCAACTGAAGGACTGGTTCACTCCTCGCCTACCAAGCCATGCGGGTGAGCCTCAAGAAGAGGCACAGTGGGGAGAGGCATGTTGGGGAGACAGTTACCCCTCCCGATTCGCCAAGCAGCTACTAATTCACATCAACATCTGAGGTCTTTCCGGCTGCCTCAGCTTTTCGCAGAGTTGGCACTGCCAGGCAAGGTTTTTGCAACATCACAAGCTCCATATACTCTAGCACACTGAGTGTATAAGTCTCTGGAGTTCATGGCCATGGACAAGGCTCCTGGGGTTTGTGGCCACGGGGCATGCACTGTAGGTTGTGGCCATGGGGTGTGGCTGTCCATCTCCTGGCTTTGCTCAGGTAGCATGATTGGCTGATCATCAATCATGATATCTGAATCCTCAGCTGATATATTTACCATCTCTCCCTGGGCAATCATCTGAGGTTCTTTGCCCTCATCCTCATTCTCATCCTCCTCCTCCTCCTCCTCCTCCTCCTCCTCCTCCTCCTCCTCCTCCTCCTCCTCCTCCTCCTCCTCCTCCTCCTCCTCCTCCTCCTCCTCCTCCTCCTCCTCCTCATCTTCCTCCTCTTCGTCTTCCTTGTATTCATTGTCACTGTCCCTTTCCTTATCCACATCGCCATCTAAATCAATGCGGTATAGTGTATCCACATCATCCTCCATCCGCATATCCACTTCAGAATTATGTTTTGAGTCATACTTGCCATCCGACTCCTCTGTCGAGTTGGTATCATCATCTGAGGAAATTGACAAGCCAGGTGTTTCTTCAGGCTCTAAATATACCCGCTGTAGTTAGCCCTCTGTGTCCAAGTCTGCCTCATACATTGCCTTCTGCAACTGCAAAGCAACGGCATGAGAAATATTATCTCCCCCTGGGGTTTGTTTCACACTTCCTTTCCCTTTCCCGTTCCTGTTCTGGTTCCCATTCCCTTCCTCTGTTGCCTTCCACTTCCCCTTCCCCATCCCCTTCCAGTCTTCAGTTGCCTTCTGTTTCCCCTCCCCATCTGTTGTTCTCTTTCCTTTCCCGGTCGCTTTCTCACTGCCCTACATGGCCTCCTCCCACTTGCCGTTGTCATTGTCATTGCCATCGCCATGATGGCTTCATGCACCGCTCGGCAATCTGGAATCTGCCCTGTTCTCATCATCATCATCCACATGGATTATCTCATCCAAATTCAGTGGTCTAATGGCCAGGAAGGCACCTGGCTTGGGCTGCTGGCAGCTTCGCAGCTCAATCTTTGCCCTGAGATCATCACTAATGTACCAAGAGAAATGCTTGCCAGGGCATTTAACCTACCCCGAGATAGTTATCTGCAGATCAGAGAGATCGACTCAATCTTCGAAGACATGAGGGTTGTCCCACCTCCCATTGTTCATTTGGTTGCAGGTTTTGTCAAACATTTGCCTCATATATGAGCAGAAGGCTATTGACCACTGTTGAAAACCCAGACACATGCTTCTTCGGTGTGGCCACATCAGCTAGAATTGTGAAAAGTGGCTAGTCATGACTGGATCAAGATACATTATATCATATAGAACATCCCATGCCTACTCATCCTTGATGGTGCAAACATTGTATGTACATATCAGTCCACAGATGTGTTCTGAGATGAATCCCTTTATACAGACCTGATCAAACAATGAGCATCGATTCATAACCGATGTCAGCATTTTTGCCCCAGCAGTTGTCTTCCCCTTTTCTTTGTTGCTGCCCTGTGGTGCCATCGCTGTGAGTTGAAAATGAATCTACATCTGAGACGTTAGCATTATGATACCATTGCATGTAGTGGAAGGAAGCCCAGAGAAACATACAAAGTTGTACACGTTATCGGCAGTGTTTTGGAACAAAAGATATTGTTCTGTCCAAGTCACATGATTTCAAGATAGTTCAGGATGCTGGCAGTGTGTTTAATATGGGAGGACAAGAGAAAGAAGGTGTAGGTGGGAAGAAGGGATGTATGTACTCGAGTTCCTGTGATTTCTTGGTTCAACTTGTCAGATATGATAATTTTTATTCATATCCAGCATTTTGTTGGTTAACGAATACAAAATGGCTCAGCTTTCGTCTTGCACAACCACCAGGCACCTCATTAATGAGAAGCTTCAAGAAGAAATTTGGTATTCATGCGGAGGAATGTTTATGACCCCGCGAATTGCTTTTGGATCTTATACCACTTTTATCACTCAGACGTCGTGCATCTCAGAGCAAACCGAGCAGTTTTCAGGTTGTCCCAACTGTGCAACCATCCAACACAGCTACCAACATGCTTAGTGATGGTGATAGCACATGCAACTGAGGTTATAGGATGGAGAATACATCATTGTTCACATTGGGATGCATTTGGCTCTGCAATAGGGAGATTTCCACTGGGAAGGTGATGATATACACAATTGATAGTTCAAAGTATTCTGTCAAGAACGAGTACAATACTATGATAATGGCGCCAAGAAGGCACAAACACCATTCCAGCGGTGCAAATAAACCTTCAGACATTACTGTAACAGTGAATATCACTGTTAAGTTTAATCTGAGTTTAACCTGATGGCAGGTAACCCCATAGTTGAATGCTTTTCAAGGGATCTCATTCCCAAGTATCGTCATGGGTGATAGTGAATCAGAGTCTAGCGTGGTCTACACTGCGCCTCGCTTTTTCTTTGAATTTGTCTGTGGTCGCTCAAATTGGAGTCTACCTCGCCTGCCATTGCATATGCATGCAGAGGAAATTATTCCTATGTTCGTAAGGTCAAACGTCTATATTGGACTATGCCATTCCCAAGCCCTCACCCTGATACACCTCCACCAGTACGAAATGATCATAGTCTAGCCAATCGTCTGAAATAACAAAAGCGTGAACATTCTGGGAATTCTCAACTGCCCCCTTCTGAGAGACACGTTTCCGTACTAGCTGGCAAGCAGAATTCCTCTCACACAGGGAGTTCCGTAGCATCTACAATTCAAGCGCACAACTCCACACCCTCATCTTTGCTGAAAAATTCTAGCATTGCTGATATCACTCAATGCATGACCTCTACCCAGTCTGCTACACTGCGATGGTCATTAAATACTCCAACTGCTATGCCGGGCACAAGCAGTCGTAGCACACCAGCACCTGGAGGATCCTCACGGACACAATCAACACATCGGGTTGTGTTCAGCCCTGCATCCAGCATTGCTAGCACTCCCACACCTTTCAGCGTCTTGAAAACCTGCCTACCCGCATCGCTAATCCAGAAGCCCATGCAATCATTACAAACCCACTGCAAATGGGAGCTACAGAAGGTAATCAGAGACAGAAATAGTTGCAATCGCAACCATAGGCAGTGTCTACACCCTGATCAGTGGTCTTCGGCAGTGGCAGCATCAATTATTTTGGTCACTCAAACATGACATGGGTTGTATTTTCAACAGGCAGACTCCCGGAGCTCTACATGTGGAACAGATGGCTGTTTATGAGTGCAAGCGACTTGCAGAGGGTAATTTACGCAATGCAATACATTGCAAAAGCATTAGCTGAAGCCCTACACTGGCAGATAATAGAGAAGTACTGGAACACCGCGATGCAGCAAAACAACATTTGGTCCATAGCGTTTGAGCCATGCACGAAGGAGATTTTGAAAAAAGTATGCTGAAGCAATGGCCCACGTTGGATATTACACGCTCAAACCGGTACCAGGTTCGAGTTCAAGTGGATAAGGTTAAACTCCGTTTTATTCAATCAACAAGGGACAGCATTGCGGAGCATTATGATCTCCACGACTTTGAATCTGATACAGAGCATTTGGATCTCATTTAGTACCTTCTAGCAGACAATAAGTATCTTTTTCCTGTCGCTGAGTGTGTGGAAGGTGGTGTACGCGGTCCAAATCCAATGCAGAGAGAGTCGAAAGCCCCTAACAAATGGCCAGCTTCCACTTTACATCCTTGCAGAAGCTATCCCAAGGTTTGTTTAAATCAAATTGTATCCTTGGGTGAATTACTGCGGTAAGCATGCTGAAGGATTTCATATTTCCATCATTGATGACAAGGATGGTCATATACCCTCGCCACTGATCATGTTTACCTGCACCACATTGCGCCATGCTCACCTGGAGTGGCAAAAGAACAAAGGTGTTCATCAAAGAGCTTCCAAGTTAAAGCTGAAAGCGGACAGACCTGAACGCTCAAACTACTTCAACTACAACACTGATGGTGGTAAGAATGCTTTCTGCTGTGCTGCAACGGGTCACAAGTTGTTAACCTTGCCTGGCGTTGCTGTCACAGATACGTTCTTGATGAATAAATGGAACACATTACCGGAGAGCTACCAACAGAGGGTGTATAACAACACACTTGCTACAATCAAGTGTCAGATCCCACAGACGGAGGACCCAACGCCTGCCTTGGTCATCAGCATGGAAGCAGTGCGTCATGATAATGATCTTCTTCTTGACTATTTGACCTCGGAAATGGTGCTTGAGGAGCCTGAGATCGGAAGCTCTGACCCAAACATCCCGATAGAAAACGATTGCACACATCGCATACTGCATATTGGGATGCCAGGGGGCAGGGGGGATTAGGAAGATGAAGATGACGAGAGAGATGAGCGCAAAGCCAGTCTGACCGCCAGTCAGCAATGACGGGCTGCCACGGAACTCGAGAGGTTTGAGCTAGAAACCAGTGATGTCATGGGGTATGAAGGCGACAATGCTGATGATATGGATGTGGATGAGGAGGATGAAGGATCGCAAGCTGATGAAAGATCAACACAGAATTTGGAGCACTGACGGCATAGTACTAGAAAGTGTGAAGATTGGACAGTATATTTCAGACCTGTAAAAACAATAATGGCAAAGCAAATGCAACGGCAAGCGCTGTATCCAAAGCGAAGACTTTATTGTAATAAGTGACAACATCTCAAAGCTAAATATATATGGGGACAGTGCGGCATCAGATATATATCAATAGTGGAGAGGTAAAATGTGGCATTCAGCCAGAAAAAGGCAGAATTATCGCCGGGTGTTGTGTAAATGGCTACAGCATAAATGGAGCCCCTGTGAAGAGTATAATACACGTGTCGTTTTTATATGTCACCACATTCCAGATGCAAAGGACAGGAGGTAAGTATTCAATGTGACCCATCGTCTGGGCGATGGGTAGTGTGTAATTCTCAATCACAGGATACAAGGTTCCGTCAGAGGTGTCAGAGCTGTTAGGCACACCTGGGTGTTCCTGACGGAAACTAGAGTTGTTACTGATGCGCACAAGCTTGGGACGGCATCTTCACACCCAAAGTACTCCACAGTACAAAATTCGTTAGTTGATACATTTGTTTCTTGCATGTATTCCTCTTCCTTGAGAGCTTTGTTTTCTGCAGAGTTTTAGCAGGTGAAGGTTTTGGGTTTTTGCAGCTGCTTCTGCTCAGAAAGGAGAATCAGGTGTGAAGACTTGATGTTACTTCTTTGGAGAAATAGTGGCAAAAGTGATACCTGGCCATGGGTAGTCAATTAATTGGTAGGTCGTTAAATGTGGTAATCAGATCACATGGTGACAGCATGTTTGATAAAGTTTGAAGCAGATATGCTGGAAACTTGTTTAGAGCATATCTCCACAAAAACTCAGTGCACTATGTTAAAAGTTCTATCAAATAAAGCATGAGAATGAGTATATGGAGCCTATAAGTGTTACGAGTAGTGTTAGCAACAGGTCATGGTCCCAGTCCAAACTGAACCATTGGCCAAATTGGCGGCCCTGGTCGTCAATAAACCTGAACCGTCAACTCAGGTACAGATCAATGGTAAACTCCCAACCCATCCAAATTAGACGGGTTGTCAGGGGATCGCCCAGCGGGTCCATCTATGGATTTCTATAAGGCTCTTGTTTTTGCAGTTTGTTAATAGTATCTTATCAAAATCGCATTTTCAACAAATAATAATACGTTTTTGGATGATTCCCAGTTTGCAATATCAATTAATTTGGAATCCGTGTTTTACGTTTGATATAATATATTTTTGCCTGTAGAGGTGGTCAATAATTCGGTTATGTGCCCGAAGATCCGCGCGCTGCCTTGATTACAAAATATGCAAGACCTAAAACTTTCGACACTCTGTTGACACTCATTTTCAGCATGCGGCAGACAGCATGTTACTGTTGTTTTTGCCGCTAAAGGCTGCCAATATCTCATAAATGGATGACTGCAACCAATCGGAACATAAATTACACAAGAGGCAAAGCTAAAAATCATTGACGCTGCGTTGACACTCATTTTCAGAATGGGGAGGTGACCGTGTTACTGTCTCTTTTGCCTATAAAACCTGCCAATACTTCGGTTATGCATAAAAAGTAACCAGATCACTGTTCAATTACGAAACTTACATGACCACAAATCGTTGATCCTCCGTTGACACTCAATCTCAGAATGGGGTGGTGACCATGTTGCTGTCACTTTGCCTATACAAGTTCCCAATATGTCAGTTATGCATAACAGCAACCAAATCACTGTTCAATGACCGTACTTACAAGACCACAAATCGTTGACACTCCGTTGACATTCATGTTAATGTATTGTCCATCCAACATCTGTTGCCATCGATAATTGTTTTCATCATGATTTGAACTTATTGGTTGTCTTTCTGACAGATTGAGACTCTGCCCTTTGGCAAAGCCGTGCGTAGTAACATTCTTGCACTGTTCACTGTCGCGTGACTAAAATTGATATATCTTGCCAAAAGATTCATTGCACCTGCTCTATCTCTGTTTATCAGCCAATGTTTACAAGCTACTGCTCACCATTCGCCCATAATATATCTCTAACTGAAACTCTCAGTCAAGCTACATAAAGAAGCTGCTGAAACATTGACGCATTCTGTGCTACTTTTTCTTAACTCCGTTGTTCGTCCTCATTTCTATTGCGTTAACTGTCACCAACACCTTCCCAGCCTGTCTCTTTGACTTCGGTGGTGGCCGAATCAATCCTGGAACATTTGGCGTGGCACTTACATCGCGCTGCTCTGGGCATTCCGGATTCTCAATGTGATTACCATGCTCCATATCGGATTCAAAGTCTGCCGCACAATACTCTTTGTTGTCATTGGGATCATCTAAGTCACCATTCCAGTTTAGCCAATCTTCAGAGTCCGAAATGCTTTCCGGTACGCTATCCTCATCCCATTTGACTGGATGACAGTTGATTCCTCAGATTAGGTGGACATTAAATATCTGAGTTTGTGCTCCAGGGAGGTTCTTTGCAGACAAAGCTGACGGCAAATGTGATCTTTCGGACAGTTTAAATGCAGCCACACCATCATGTTCAAAGACTGACCAGGATGCTTTGATGATCTCTTCCGTGTTTGAACTGTATCTTGTGGCCATCGTCTGCATGCTTTGAGCGCGAGATTCCTTCTGTATAGCACGTAGGTTTTGGCTGCCAAGCCACATCTCCAAAAAGTCGTGGACGTTTCCCATTCTGTGCAATAACTTTTCCTCCGCCTCTTTGTTCATTTCCGAGTCGTTTTCTGTGTTTGTCGTATCCAACGCTGGGTCATCGCCTGCCAAAATCCCGTTATTCGCTCGAGCAAACTGCTTAACAACAACTTTTTCACGAATGGTCTTGCCTGTGGTTTCTGACTGCCTCCAGCCGATAACATCTCGCCAAAGGGAAAAACTGGACTCCACTCCCACACAATGTGGTATGATAGAGAATGAGTCACACACCACATTGGAGAGATCAGCATACTTTGAGTGCGTTTACTCATGCTGGCGTCACCGGTCGGTTATATCCGGTATCCAAAATGTGCTGCTAATCTCCATTGGGTCAGAGTGGTAATCATTGAGATTTAGTTTAATTTGCCCCCAGTTCTTTGGTGTTTCAGGCGGTGAATTTGAATAGAGCCTGGCTGCGGTCAATAAGTGTGCTGCGCGATCTCCTTACCCTGGTGTCATTTCAGCCACATTGTTAGGTGTTAAGTATTCTTCATCATCGCGGGACAAATCATAGGGATCAAAGGATAATTGACCGGATCCTGAAGTAGTGTTAGCAACGGGTCCGGGTAACCTGCCAGCGGTCCGGGTTTGAACCGGAAAAACGGTTCGGTTTGGTTTCAGACCCGTTCAAAAACCCGTCCTGCAGCTTCTTGGCGGGCCAAATCCGCACCCGTACCCGTCAACCCGCGGGTTTTGCCGTGCTTGGCTAGACCCGTCGGTTCCAATCTCCGGTTTTCATTTTCGGGTTTTTCTATTTATTGTTGCAGTCAGATATATTGCTGTTATGTGCAAAATATTTGCTTTGGTACATCATTCTCTTTAGTTGTCTCATTGGCTGCCTTAATAATCAAAACAGGGAGAGACATGCTCCCTGCTACATCCTGAAGTTGAGTGTGAACGAATTTTCGTCTTGCATCATTAGTACGATTTGAGGTCAGGAACAGCCATGTTGATAGTTATGGCAGTTATTATGCCGGAAATTGATCAGTTTGCATCTGCGACTGTGCCGACATCATTTGTTGAGCTGGTGGAGATGGACGATAGTGTCAGCGGAAAATTTCAATGCCGCAAGCAACATCACAAGCAGAATGTAGCCATATCAGATTAACATAATGGAAACCACCATCTCATATATGCATCTCAGCTTTCATAACCGATGCGGTACTCAATTCATCACCGATTCCGAAATCGAAGCCTGTTAAACCCGTTAGGTTTCACCCCTGCATATTTTCTCCCTACCTACTTACCATACCGCAAATGGATTCAGATGAATATATTGTATTGGCTCATAGGTCACTTGTACACAGCCTGCACAATATGTGATTATTGACGACATATCTCCCCAAAATATAATTGCTGTATCAACTTTGCTACACGTCAGAATTTTATTGATTTCAGTGAAAACATTGTGAGACATGATAGTTCGTCTGTACATGTGCAAGGGTTATACAGGCCATACGAAAGTTCTAAACTCCAAACCAAGTTGATTGACAATTGATCAATGTGTTATTGTCCTGCCTCTTACAGATAAGTGAGAACGCGCAATCTAAACTCGAGATACAATTGACTAACAAAGTTTCACTTAGTGATGGAATATGAGTTATAGAAGGAGCGGTCAATGCGAAACGCGAATCTGTATGAATGACCACCAGCACGTTGCATCCATCCATACACCCAACTATATCACTCCGCGCTCAGACTGGGTGCACATAGTCAGCATTTTGAAAAGTCCTTATGGTAAGTCATAGAAATCGAGGAGATCCAACTGGATATGGCAAAGTGAGCAAGTTGGGCTATATTGATGAAAAATTAGTATATGGATCTACATGCAGTGAATTGCCAGCTGAACACGCTGGAATGTCACAGCGCTAGGTGATCCATCGCTTGGAGAACATGTGCGTCAGTGATCAGAAATTGATATGCCACAAAGCTTTTGCATGCAACTGAGTATTGATAGAATTTGTACATTGGCTGTCCATAATGACTATATGATTATTTGTACAAAATTATTATCCATAAAACAACAGTTAGGACATGTTTATGGTGAGTGTGAATGGAGCGTCAATGATTTATGGTCTTGTAAGTAAGTTAATTAGAAAGCGAGATGCATGGTGTTATTCATAACACACGTATTGGCTGCCTTGACTAGCAAAATACAAAGCACCACTGATACAGCCCAATGCTGAACATCAGAGTCATCGGAGTGAGAATGATTTTTGGTTTTGTATGTATGTTAATTGTGAAGCGATTTGCTCGCAGTTATGCATAACCAAAGTATTGGCAGCCTTTATAGCAGACAAAGAAAGCAACACGGTAACAGGCCGATTCTCAAAATGAGTGTCAACGGAGCGTCAATGATTTTCGGACTTGGAAGCAACTTAACTGGGAAGTGATTTGCTCGCTGTTATTCGTAATCAACAGATTGGCAACGTTTATAGGCAAAACAGACCGCGGCACGGTGACAGCCACATTCTGATACTGAGCATCGACGGAGCGTCAACAATTTTTCGTTTCGTTAGTAAATTAATTGGAAAGCGTGTTGCTCACTGTTATCCATAACCAACGTATCGGTAGCCTTTATAGGTGAAAGAGAAATTGGCACAGTCACAGCCGCATTCTGAAAATGAGCATCAATGGAGCGTCAACAATTTTTGGTCTTGTAAGTAAGTCAATTGGGAAGCTATTTGCTCGATGTTATCCATAATCAATGTATTGGCAGCCTTTATGGGCAACAGAGAAAGCGACATGGTCACAGCCCCAGTCTGAAAATGAGCGTCAACAGAGCGTCAACAATTTTGTGTGTTGCATATTGTATAATTCAATGGCTGAGCTACGGCATTTAACCATAATCGAAGTATTGGCAGCCTTTATAGGCAATATCGTGTGTGTCAATTCTGCGACACGACAAAATAAGCGTCAACAGAGCGTCAACAGAGCGGCAACACAGCATCATCACAGCATCAACAGAGTGTCAACAGAGTGTCAACGATTTTGTGCGTTGCATCTTGAATTATCCAAGCACTCTGCTACGGCATATACCCAGAATCAACGTATTGGCAGCCATTATGAGCAAAAGAGATCGCAACATAGTCACAGCCCCAGTCTGAAAATGAGCGTCAACAGAGCGTCAACGATTTTGTGTGTTGCATTTTGTATAATCCAAGGGCTGTGCTGCGGCATTTACCCATAATCGAAGTATTGGCAGCCTTTATAGGCGATATCCTGTGTGTCGATACTGCTACACCACAAACTGAGCATCAACAGAGCGTCAACAGAGCGTCAATAGAGCGTCAACAAAGCATCCACACGCGCGTCAACAGAGTGTCAACAGAGTGTCAATGATTTTGGGTGTTGCATCTTGTATAATACAACGGCTGTGCTACATCAGCAAAATGTAAATCGGTCCGGAAGCCACACGCAAACCTCCAAGACACTCCTGCAGACCTCACTGGTGCTTCCAAGTCATTCCAGATGCTCCCAGGCCCCCCTGGAGCTATGCAAAGTGCTCTCGGACTCTGCAAGAGCATTCTCAGGTGCTCCTGAGAGCACCTGCAGTTATGGAGGTGCATTCAGGATGCCACAAGATGTAACTTATAGGATAGTCAAATTTTGGAGCTGCAGAGACCTCTGCGCAGGTCTGCGGGAGACTTAGTGCCGTATTCTCCCAGTAGTAGTTCCTAGGGTTCCATAACCACAAGGCATTTCGTATATCAGATTCATTTTGGTTACAGTCACAAGATTCGCTGCATTATAATATGGCATGTATTATCTATCTAAGTCTCTCTATATATATACATACGGCCAATCTGGCGGCAGATGGTACTGGAGCGTAATTGCAGGAGCACCTGGAGACCCTGATTGAGAGAACTTAGAGATGCACTTGGAGGCCGGGATCAAGTGAGTTTGGGGATGCACTTGGAGGCCGAGATCAAGTTGAACTCAGAGATGCACTTGGAGGCCGTAATTGAGCGAGTTTAGAGATGCACTTGGAGGCCATGATCGTGCAAACTTGGAGGCCGTGATCGGTGAAGTTTGGAGATGCACTTGGAGGTCATGATCGAGTGAACTCAGAGATGCGCTTGGAGGCCAAGATCAAGCGAATTTGGAGATGCACTTGGAGGCCGAGATCGTAAAGCTCAGAGATGCACTTGGAGACCGTGATCGAGCGAGTTTATAGATGCACTTGGAGGCCGAGATCGTGTAACTCAGAGATGCACTTGGAGGCCGTGATCGAGCGAGTTTGGAGATGCACTTGGAGGCCATGATTGATCGAGATTGGAGGAGTACTTGGAGGTGGTCAATCTGGAGGCGGTAGATCGGGAGAGAGGTGCGACGGCAGCTGAGACTCTATTCATTGGTTAACTCGTAATCGTGGGAATGTAGGGAATTGAGTACAACATGGTCTGCTGAGAGACGAGAGACTGGCTGGGAGCGGGAGACAGTCAATCTTGGGATGATGCAGTACGCAGTGTATGCTGTACTCGGTGTATGCTGTACTCGGTGTATGCTGTACTCGGTGTATGCTGTACTCGGTGTATGCTGTACTCGGTGTTAACTCTTGATCATGGCATGGAGAGATAGAGAGGGATGACTTAACTTTGTGTTCTTAGGTGATGGTAGAGTTGAGGACGAGAAAGAGAGAGATGGGGCGATGCATCATGTAAACCTGACACTTAGAGATTTTCGTATGCGAGTCAATTGACAATCCCCGATATGGCAGGTACAAGTCCCGATCCGGCGTGTAATTACACCAATACGAGGTCTTTCCAACCCAATCAGGCAAGTTGGACCCTAGATTTCTCTTATCCGCTCGTAGCCTCCACATCGTTCTCGATTTCGTCCCCCATCTCTCTCTTCCTTGTCCCCAACTCTACCATCATCGCAGAATAGAAAGTTAAGTCATCCCTCTCTATCTCTCCATGCCATGATCATGAGTTGTCACCGAGTACAGCATACACCGAGTACATCATCCACCCAAGATTGTTTGTCTTCCTTTCATTCTCATGATTACGAGTTGATGCCTGAATGTAGCATCAGCTTCCGGCGTGCCTCCTTACATGATCGACCGCCATCAGCTAGCTCGCCATTAGAGCTCAAAGATACAGTCACCTTGTCACATTCCCATGTGTGCGAGTCAACTAACTGACGAATAGAGTCTCAGCACCCGGCGTACCATTCATCGACCGGCTCTAAGTACTCGTCTGAACTCGCTCGATTACGGCCTCCAAGTTCGCACAATCATGGCCTCCAAGTGCATCTCCAAACTCGCTCGATTACGGCCTCCAAGTGCATCTCCAAACTCGCTCGATTACGGCCTCCAAGTGCATCTCCTATCTCGCTCGATCACGGCCTCCAAGTGTCTGTGCAAATACGGTTGATTACCGCCTCCAAGTGTATCTCCAAACGTGCTGAATCATGGCCTCGGAGTGTATCTCTGAGCTCACTTGATCGTCATTTTCAGGCGCGCATCGAATTGCTCTCAAGCACCGCCTGCAGCCAGTCCAGATTTACCGTGTGTAGATGGGTAGCTATATTGATACATAGATACATACATACATAGATGAGAATACAATCGTTAAACGATGAGTAGTAGCTATGATTTCCAGGCACACCAGCAGCATTCCCAAACAAGATGTTGTTTTTCCCAGACTGCTCTACTGTGGTTCGAGGTGCTCCCAGACATGTTGCTGGCGCTCCCAGGTTTGTCGCCGGCACTCCCAGGTGCTCCCAGGCTTGTCATCAGCGCTCCCAGTTACTCTGAAGGCCAGCAGAATTGCCCTCCTAGGGTCTGATACTCTCCTGAAATTGACGCATCTAAGTTTACACTCCACATCCTCTGAGACACTCCTGGAGGCTTCCAGTGACTAAAATACATTTTGCTGATGTATGGCAATTACCCATAATCAACGTATTGGCAGCCGTTATGCACAAAAGAGATCGCGTCATGGTCACAGCCCCAGTCTGAAAATGAGCGTCAACAGAGCGTCAATGAATTTGGGTGTTGCATCTTGTATAATTCAAGGGCTATGTTACGACATTTACTCATAATCGAAGTATTGGCAGACTTTATAGGCAATATAGTCTGTGTCAATGCCACTACACCTCAAGCGTCAATGGATCCTCCACAATTTTTGGTCTTGTAAATAAGGTAATTTGTAAGTGATTTGCTGGCTGCTATCCATAACCGATGTATCACCACCCAGTATGCGCAAAAGAGAAAGTGACACGGTCATGGCCCCATTCTGACAATATCCGTCAACCCAGCGTCAACTGAGGGTCATCAATTGGTGGTGATGCAGATCGGATAATGAACGCATCGCATGGACATTTGAGCTTATAATTGAACTATTGCCCTCCTCTATGGTCAAAAATACAGATCATTAAAAGAAAAACATGAATTAAAATATTGTCAATCTTGCAATATGCAAAACATGCAAAATGTGATTCCTGGATGTCGAATAATCAATTTCGATTTAGTACTATAGTCAAATAGGAACGGCAAGCATGTTATATGTATTTACAGATGGACCCGCTGAAGAACCAGCTGAGAACCCGCCCAATTCAGACCGGTAGGGGGATGTCCATTGAACTGTACCTGAATTGACAGTTCGGGTTTATTGACGACCCGGACCGCCAATCTGGCTCTGGTTCGGTTCCGACCCGGACCTGGACCCGAAGTGACGGTCCCGAACTGTTGCTAACACTATCCTGAAGCCATCGAGGAGGGGACGGGATTGTTCCTTGGTACGTGTTCAGTTGTATTAACTGGCACACATCGATGTTTGGCACAGTATTCATTCTCCACATACTTCAGAAAGGTCTCCTTCTATTGGATACTATAGGATGTCTCATCCTCAGGATTAATATGCATTCCCTTGCCCCACTTCCCAAACGATCATAACTTCCGGAAAGAATCGAGAATATGTGCAGAAATGAGAAGCATACCCATTGTGAGAGTCATTTCAGCATGATATATGGACACCTTCTGTCGAGCTAACTTCATGGCGAAGAACAAGTCCTCCTTCCATTGAATCTTCTGCTTAGGCAAAGCTTGCGTAACGCCATCGATATGATCGAAGATGTCATTATAGACGGTGATAACGTGATGCAATGTGACTGTATGCCTCTTCAACATCCGCAGGGTCAAATATTGGAATAGCTTCAAAACTTCCATGATGTAGTTAACAATGGTCTGTTCATTCTGTGTTGTGAAGAGAGACGAGTAATTGCTGGATTTTGGATTTTGCAGCTGCTCGTAGGTTAATTCTCGTAATCGGTAGGCTTGCTCAAGTAACTCGAGTGTCAAGTTCCAACGTGTCTTCACATCTATAATAGGTAGTACCGTGATCCCGACTTTCACCTTTTGACAGTCAATGAACTCATTTCAACAACCAGGTGTCAGCATAATCAATTCAGCAAGCATTCCCTGCTATTTGAAGATCAGTTTCAGGACTTTCAAAATATCTTAAAATACGTACTTTCTCAATTATCTTTGCTAAACCTGGTCTCATGGCCGACATCTGATTGATTCTAGCATTGCCCTCTTTTCGAAGTATTTGACTCTTTCCAATTTCTATGCTTTCATTCTCTCCAAATTGCTGATCATGCTCATTTGCTTCCCAAGACTTGGTGCGGCCTTTTACACCCAGACTGCTCATGAATGCACCTAAAGCCAGCTGTATGGCCTGCGCCATGTATGGTATGTGGTTCCCCAATGCAGGCCACTCGATTCCGCAAGCCTCAAATGTTGATTGCAGCTCATGTATCATCAAGTAATTTGAGAAAGCAGTATCTTTCGTAATTCCAAGCAAATGGCTGTCGGTAAGTTCAAAACGATCAAGCACCTCCTTCAAATGGATGGCTAATCTTGCTCCAGTCTGATGGCCCTTGCCCTATCATCCACAATTAGCTTTCGAAAGCGGAAAAGAATAGGCAATCAACCTCATTGACAGTGACTTGCACTTCGTGCAATGCCCAATTTCGATCCATATAGTAAGCAATGACTGACATTATGGTGAGTTTGTTCATTAATGTCCATCCGTCCAAAGCTAAACTAACATTATTTTGGGAAGGCAATTGCTTCTTAATTGCATCCACAGTCAGTGCATATTCTCTCCGGCAAATGCTGCTAAGGGTCGTCATGCAAGGCAGCACAAGGTCAGTTCGTAATGCTTTATTTGACCGTCGTGGCTAGAGATTTCATATCGCGTTCCTTGCAATGTGAGCAGAAACAAATCCTAACATGAGATAGCGATTCCACATGTCTTGGTGAAATTCGGAAATTTCAATGTCCTTAGCCACCAGTTTAGAGTGTTTTGTCTGTCATTTCGGTCAATATGGATCAACCTGTATGTCAAATATGAATGTTCTCTGCGAACTTACTATTGTAATTACTCGACTTCCTTGCCTCTTCAGGATGGCCAAAACTGCTAAATCGACCATTGAACAAGTCAATTCGGTAACTTCCAACTCTGTTAATTCGTTTAACTTTGCGATGTGAGCTTTTGCCAGGAAGTGTTTTCCCACTGAGCTGGTCCCATGTTCTGATGGATGGCAAAGAACTTGATGACAAACAATACTTATGATTCCAGGGCTGCCAGTCTCCTCAATTCTGCAGTGCATATAAAATCGCCATGAAGACACATGTGTTGAATTATTCTATGCAATAAGATGTTTTGAGCCTACATTTATTAAAGCCCACCAAGTGTCGAAGACAATTTGTAAAGTAACGTCGCTCAAATCCCAAATAAAGACACATTCAGTGTTGGAAGAGATTATTACCTCTAGCATTGACGTATTTAAAGATTTTGAATCTGACAGGGTGGTAGGAATAAGGAACCTTTGTAATCCGACTCGAGTGACTGTCAAAAGTAACCTTATAGTACAGCAGAATGCAGGTTCTTAAATATTGACTCTAGAGCTGCAAGCAAAAAAATCAGATCTGTGAGACATTGCATGCATATTTGTGAAGTTGTATACCAGGACATATTGAAAAGACTGACCGCATAAAACTCAATTTAGGAACAGTGCAATGTACCTCATTGCTGTGAAGCTTACTGAGCCTCCACGAAAAATATTGATGCTCCGTAGGTGCTCAATTGTAGGAGGCAGACGCAATATTGTCAGTAGGATTTTTGCCATTCAAGGCTGCCGATAAATTGAATGTGGGTTAGCTGTGTTCCATTGCCCTTATATTATCCAAGATGCAGGATCAAAAATCATTGATGCTCTGTTGACCCTCTGTTGATGCTCTGTTGACGATCATTTTGGGACATAGTTACGATGTTGGGGCAAGCATTGTAGGCTAGAAAGGCGGCCGATTGTTCAATTATGCAACAATGTGGTCACACAACCCCTTTAATTTCGTAGATGCAAGCCCTAAAATTGTTGACGCTCCGTTGATGCTCAGTTTTAGGGCGCAGTTATGATGTCGTTGATAGCATTTTTGCCTAGAAAGCGGGATAATAACTTAATTATGGATTCATCTCATCACACAGCCACTTGATTATCCAAAATGCAAGGCCTACAATTGTTGACACTCCATTGATGCTCATATTTGGGACATAGCAGCGATGCTGTCGCAATCATTTTTGCCTAGAAAAGCGGCCGATAGTTCAATTATGGGGTGAAGTCGTCGCACAGCCTCTGGATTTTCTGAGATACAAGGCCAAAAGATGTTGATGCTCCATTGACACTCATTTTTATGACATAGTAGGGATGTTGCCATGACAATTTTTACCTAGAAAGGTGTCTTATAGTTCTATTATGAGTTAATGTCGCCGTGCAGCCATTTGGATTTTCCAAGATGCAACACTAAAAATCGTTGATGCTCAGGTGACACTCATTTTTAGGATGGGGCAATGAGAGTGTCATTTGCCTTTTTCGCTATAACGTCGACCAATATATTAAGAATGTGACAATGCAGCCCCATGATTGCCGAGTGTATATAACAAAAAATTGTTGACGCTCTGTTGATGCTCATATTAATTCCATCGAAACAGCCTTCATACACTCAATAGTTGTATGCAACAAATTGTATACACATTAGTGACATCCAATATTGGGTTTCTGAGTATTATTATTTGCATCCAGGAACTTTATTACCTCTCAATTTCTGATCAACTTCTATCCACGTTATCTGAGTGAGAAATGACGTGGCCCTATCGCATTCCTGCGCTTTCGGCCGGCAATTTACAGCATGTAGATCATTTCACTAGTTTTTGGTAAATATAGCTCGACTTTCTGACCTTTGCTCATCCAGCTCCTCCTCCTCGATTTGCATGACTGACAATAAGCAATTTCAAATATCTCAACCGGGTGCATCAGGTCTTTGCAGAGAGATATGCAGTCGAATGCATGGATGAACGCAGTATAACTGTGTCATTCAGACAGATTCGTATTGGGCACGGACCGCTCCTCCTATAACTCATATGACATTACTCACTTAAGTATTGTTTGTATATTTCGTCACTAATTTAGCTTTTGCTTTCTCACTTAACAGTAATCTGCAAACAGAAATTGAACGTGTTGGCTGTCTTACTGCCTCATTTAGATTGTAGAACTTTCGAATGGTGCGTTTAACCCTTGAACATGCATAGATGAATTATCATGTCTTACATTTTGGTCACTGAAATCAAGTAAAATCTGACACCTAATAAAATTGATACAAAAATTTCTTTTCACTGAGATATGACCTCAACATTACAAAGTTGGCTCTCTAATCCTCCACTGATGCAGGAGCCATCACAATGTCTTCATCTGAATCCGATTTCTATATGGTTATTAGCTGCCGAGTCGCTATGCCGAGGTGAAAGCTTACGAGTTCAACACGCTTCACATTTTTAATGAGTAATGAATCGGACTCGGCGGCCGGCGATAGGCCGGATATATTCGTGATCGACTGTGGCTTCCCACAACCTGGCCAATTATGACCTCATCCTGGGTGAGAAGTCCCTTGCCGCAGTTGCAATATTCCGGGGACAATGTCAAGACCCTCTATAAGCTCTCCAAATGTAGTGGGTGCAGGTGCCACTGCATCATCATCCATTTGCGGTTGAACGACTACCGGAACCCTCAATTCGGATGTCCCGTACTTCTGATCTCTTTCACCGATGTGATTGGCTGCGTTCTCCCATCCGGGTTGTATCAATTGGTCAAGCTTCATCTGCTTCTGCCAAAACCTCTCCATGAACTGCTGCACTGTATTGGTGATCGTGCCCATCACCCAGCCAGGTTCGTCATCTTTGCTCAGCTGGCTCTGGTCTGTCTCTTCATCATCCTCATCTTCCCCATCCTCCCCATCATCAGAACTTGCATGATCAGTCAGACTGTCTCCGATAGCAACCATCATCTCCTGAAAAGTCCTTTCAGACTCTCTGTTCATCAATCTGGCGTTTTCAGGGTTCCTTGTATAATCCTGCGCTTGCTGAACCACTGCCTCTGCGTCTACAACTCACTCTCTTGCCGCAGTGGTCTCTCTCTCACCATAATCCTCAATCCATTTCTCTTCCTCTTTATTGCTAATGAAGTGCATTTCTCGTCGCTTCTCGGCCGCAAGCTTCTGTTTGGATCCCAAGCTGTGCAATGCCGCTAGGGCGCAGCTTCTCACTGCTTCCAAGCCGCTTTTGCCTTCATTTGCTTGATGACATCATTGGGTGGAACACTTTGTTAATTTGCCTTATTTGCCCGCAAGAAGTGGTGAAAAGTTCTTTTTCAGAGCATTGAGCATTGTAGTTTGTGTTGACTTTGTTGTTGGGCAAGATGTTGGATGTTACACAATATGGACAATATGGAGGCAAGCTGCATCTTTTATGTCAAGGTTGGTATGTTTACTCATCTTGAACAAACCAAAATCTCCCATTTGACTGTCAATAAAATATGAATAGTTAAGTTAACCGTACAACATGACTTGATTGCTAGTTTCCGTTTCACATAATATCCCGGGGATTCTTTGAGATAAACATCAGCAGACTTGCTTTCCCTCATACACTGTCCTATTGGTGTCTGACAATTATGCGATTTCAGCTGTCGTATACCGCAATATATCCGTGTTAACAAACCATCGACATCAGATCTACTTATTGTGCATCGCGGGGCGGCGGATACCCCCTGCAACTTGCGGCCATATGCTGCAGGATTCATCTTGAGTATAAGGAACATCTTGGCTGCTACTTATTCCATTCTGACATAGAGCTAACTATATAGTCCTCCGGACTTCCCACTTCTATTCATTATCATCTTCCTCTCCTATTGCACACCAGCACATCATGAATACACAACCACCCCAGCTTGGGGAGAGTGGATCCAAATCAAGCTGATTGGTGGGCGCTACATCAAAGACGTCACTCATTGGCACACAGCAAGAATGCAGACACCAGTTAGTCCATCACGACTCTGCCAATGCAGCCACCAGAAATATGACCCAGGATGCACATTTAAAAATCGTCGATAAGACTGGAAGCAGCAAGAATAAGAAGCAGCATGTGGTTGGATGTAAGTATATGCATATCGTGGTAAACGGCCGTCAATTAACCGTCGAACGTACAGTGGGTGGAGATAGAGAGCTACGCGAAGAATTTCTTGCTACCTGTAACATGAAACCTCGATGGTCGACGTTGGCATTTGTCCACACAGTCCGCGGAATCGAACATCCTGATGTTGCCAGCGCAGGGATTTTTGCAGATGAATTTCCTGATAATGATCCTCATGAGTGAACAACACTGGCTTTAATCACCTTAGATGAGGCTACGGAAGCGTATATAGTTGTGGTAATCGCCGAATCTCATTATTAGCAGCAGCAACTAATTCCTTGTAGGGTTTCAACATGTCTGCTACTATGGCAAGGCAAAGAGGTCGGGTACAGCTGGAACAGTCCGACAAGCGCCTGGCCCTGAATATGGCCAAAATGGCCAAGGTGGGTTTTCGCGCGCTGCAATAGAGGAAACACAATTCCTGATGAAGAAACCTTGCGCCGAGGTCCAAGAAGAGAAGAAGCGGGGTGTTGAGTTTTCCAAGTATAGAAAGGTGAAGGCTGCGTTAGAAAGACACCCAGCTATGCTTTGTCCAAACCACATGACCGAATGCCTTCCTTGCAAAAATGGCACCCCAAAAAATCCCGAGACACCATGGAGATACAAAGAAACAGGCACACCTCCATGTGACTGACACAGACGGCCGACTCCAGTGCCGACGCCACTTCTGCGAGAAATGCCACCCTCCCCAACTGGTCACGATTCTGGAGCTCAATGTTCCCAAATCACCAATTTGCCAGCCGGATATGCATATTCACATGCATCTCTTCCTTGCACGGAATTTTTCACTCTTGATGCATCTGCCCAGCATAGCCAACAGCATACAGATTTTGATCCAGATATGCTGACTGATAAAGGAACATCCACTGGTTAGTATACTATCTGCTGTGTGGTAATGCAGCTGACATCCATTTTGAAGACCAGAGCAGCCTATTGAGCAAACCTGCAAGTGATGACGAGCATTGATTGAAAGGCATGGGATTTTGGAGATTATTATTATATATTTATATGTATTATTAAAGAACAATGTAGTGATCAAGAAGAAAGTAAATAAAAATGCTGGAAAGGCTGCCAAAACAATGTGTATGATGGACTATGCCAAATCAAATGATTGCATATTGTAGATACACCCATGGCAAAATGAGTGTCAATGGAGCGTCAACAATTTTTGGTCATGTAAGTCTGGTGATTGAAAATTGATTTGGTCGTGGTTATACATAATTAAAGCATTGGCTGTCTTTATTAGCAAAAATCGTAGCGACACGCTCTCTACCTCATCTTGAAAATGAGTGTCAATGGAGCATCAACAATTATTGTTTATGTGTTCTGGGTAATTACACCACCAAGAGGTTGTAGGCTGTTATAAACGAATCATTGGCCGCCTTTCCAGGCAAAACAGATTGTGATACCCTCCCTGCCCCAGCTTGAAAATAAGTGGCAACGGAGCGTCAACGATTGTTGGTCGTGTATATTGGGTAATATGGGGTGTAACAGGTTGCAAACAGTCATCAACGAAGTATTGGCTGCCTCTATTAGCAAAAGAGAACATGAAACACTCCCTGCCCCATCTTGAAAATGTGTGTCAATGGAGTGTCAATGATTGTTGGCCTTCCATCGTGGTTAATCACAGTGCGATGTGGCAATTATGGTCTATATACATCAGTTTGACTGCTTTTGTACTCTAAAAGGCTCAAGAATACTTAGTAGTAGCGTTGTAAATGAAATAAGTTGTTACTGTCCTGGAGGATGTGGCGGGAATATCCCGTACTTATCTACCTCTGAAGACTGCCATATCCTTGTTTATCGATGCTTGTAATTAAGCGCCACTCATACTAACGAAGATGCAAGACCAATAATTGTTGACGCTCTGTTGACACTCATTTTCAAGATGGGGTAGGGAGCATTTCGCTTTCTCTTTTTGCTATACCGGCAGCCAATACTATGTTTATTAACCTGTCGCCCCCCAGATTTTCCAGGATACACGACCAACAATCATTGATGCTCCGTTGACGCTCATTTTCAGGATGTGGTAGGGCACATATGTCGGTTCATTTTGATCACTAAGGTGGCCAATACATCGAAAAGAAACTGTGATGTACCAATGTCAATATTTTACAATTATCAGTAGTATATCTGAATGCAACTATAAATGTGAAACCTGAAATGCACAACCGGAGATTGGAACCAGCGGGGCTAGCCAAACCCGGTGAAACCTGCGGGTTGATGGGTCTGTGTTCGGGTTTGGCCCACCAAGAGTCAGCGGGTTGGGTCTTTGGATGGGTCTGGAACCGAACCGACCTGATTTTGCGGTCCACACCCGGACTGCTGGCAGGTTACCCGGACCCATTGCTAACATTAGGTGGGAGTGGAGATAGATTGTTGTGGCAGAATTTAGATTGCTCTTAGCAGTATAGTTGACTTCTTTTCCAGGCTCTATATGATATCATACAGTAATCAAGCATCACATCACATTCTGTACTACATAGTACGCATCCATCATATACTTCATCACGCCAAACGTACTTGAGCCTGAACCGAGGCCACTAATACCAATGCCCTGAAGTGAACTTCAGATCATTTACCTGACCTAAAAATGGGTCAAAACCCGAAGTTCTGCGGAAACCGAACGCGCCCTAAGTAGTAACACAACTCATCCAATTTGGTCGTCAGTTCCCAGGTTAACGTTCGAAATCAAGCAACTGAGCAGCCAAAATCAACACCGTGAATCTGTCACCTACCGATCGTGCCGTTACCTTTGACGGCAAAGAGGATTTACTACTCTATAGGAGAGTCGAAACAAATCATCTAGGGTCATTATTACTGACACTTGAGAATGTTCCGCTACTTTTATGGTAAAAATCACGTTGACTTAAGATGTGATCTGTTTCAACGATTTCTCAAGATCACTTAGTCTCAGGACCTACGTTATTGTCTCCATTTGGAGGATAAAAGGCGCCCACAATGCAGAATACTGGTTAATACACCGGCTCTGGGTCTGAATAACAGCGCAATTGTCCTTTGCACATATGATATCACTCACGAAGTCCTGAGACTTACTAAGTATCTCATGTTAAGATCTCCTCATAAGTCCTGACTCAGGTCCCGTGAGGTCCAGGGATATCTCGCCCCATGGACAATACTACCTATGCTACCAAGAATCTTGAGTGGGGACGTATAAAAAATTCTATGCTTGGTATTCCTTTAACTGCTCTGCATTCCAGCTGGAATTGATTTAAACAAGCATTAGCTATTAAAGCTAGTAACAAGATCACAGAAGGGTTACGAACCTTAGAAACTGACCAGACAGTTCCTTTTTCATATTCAATGCCAATTGCGCAATGACATTTCCAGGTTGATCGGGCCTGCAAATATCAGTCAATAAACTCTCGGTATACCTATTTAACTATTGGAGCAACGTGAAATTGACCTTAATAGTTTTCCTTCGCGGTGTAGAACCTGAAATCTTTCATTCCCTTCTCCCATTGCAGCTTTGTGTTTCGCTCGAATATCTATCTGCATCTGTGTATCAATAACTCCAGGTTTTATACTGACAGCGGTCAAGTCAGGTTCTTCAGCGGCCAGCGTCGAGCAGAGGTGGTTCATGGCTGCCTTTGAAGCACCGTATGCACCTGGTATTGTCCTTGTCAGCAGCATAGGATTTTCGTTGTAGCAATTTTAAATACCCCATGCAAGATACGGTGTTACCGCAGCTCCACTCGACACAAACAAGATACTTCCATACGTCTTCCTCAACTCTGGGATCACTTCTTTCACCTATATCGGTTAGCATTTACCCACCTTGGTCCATCCCATGTACGAACCAGCGCAACCACGGCGAAGAAGTTGATATCAAACCCCTCCCTCCATGCATCGATGTCTGTATCCACGAGTTTGGCCACAGGCTCCAGCACTCCATGGTTCACAATGACTGAATCCAATCTTCCAAATGAGCTTTTAACCCTTTTCAGGATATTTGCTGGGGCGCAGGTGGCGGCGACATCGGTAGCCAGATAGTCGACACGGTTCGGGTTCGCCGATTTTACGACCTGCAATGCTTCTGCGTTTCGGGAGACAAGGACTAGCTTTGCTGAGGACTTTTCGAGGAGGTAGGATACAATTGCGGCACCAAGGCCCCGTGAAGCACCTGTTATCAAGATTACAGGTGACATTTGTGAATGGTTGCAAGTACGTGAGATGGCGTTGTCTAGATAAATCACTTTTGTGGAAAGGTAGGCGAACTTATATCGCTAGCTAACGTTATGCAGTGGGTAGTGATGAAAGAAAGAAAGTAATGACCAGTAACAATAGAATTAGTCTGGCAAACTCTAGAAGACTGTAGCAAAAGAATCGCTAAGTTGCGTCACCTTGGAATTTAACAGCGATTTACTGAAGATAACTTATACGTACCGCTACGTTGTCTTCAGCCTAGCCGTCGAATTTGATTGGCTGCTTAACCCTAGTAAACCACTATCGCACAACTCCAATTTTCTTCATGCGGCTCTGCTTACGAGACAAACCGATAGCATGTAAGTAATGATGCATTTGTTTACGCTCATACAATGCAATCTGTGCCAGGCTTACGGGGTATCCCGCAAATTCTAAACTTTAAGTACATAGGTCTTGCCGCGAAATGTTAAGGCCCAAAGCAATTTCTAGATAGATACACACCAAAGACGCAAACCTAGGGTGCATGGGCCCAAACTTCAAAAATTGGTTGTTTTTGGGTTGCGAAAGGGTCCTAAAGGGAAATGTTTAACGTAATTGATTGCCTGGGATGGCTTTCCGGCGTCGGCCTTGCGTGGACTCCCGTCTCAGAAGGCCCCTAACTTCCTCCACCTGTTCCTCGCGCCGGCTACTTTCAGTGCTGGCACGACCCAATGTCCTGGTGTCGTCTCGAGTGTCCGGTCTGTTGGTGAACGGGGAAGGGCCGCGATGGGCAGTTGTGGTGTTCAAATCGAGACCGACAGCAGTAGAGCCAGAGCTGGATTTGCCTTGGTGATCATTTTCATCGTCGGTATCGTCACCCTCATGGTCCCATCGTTTTGCTAGTTTTTCTGCCTTTGCCTTTTCCATGTTTTCTTGGGCAATATGGTCGGGAACTGCAACTGTATACATCGGTTTGCCTTGTTCACCTACTGCCGGATCACTATTGGAAGGGAGTTAGTCAAGCCTTAAAAAGAGAAACAAAGGGTGCTAACCCGCCACTAGGTGCATAAATCGGTATTCTCCTAAGAATAGCAACGAGAGCGAGCATGAAACGGTTTCTGCGACTGAGCATTAGGGATTCATTTGCCCAATTACTGCGATGCCTCATCTCTAGCCGAAGCACAAGCTTGTCCAAGTCATTGATTCCTATAACCTCCACTTCCAAGTCGGGTTGGAAGTCACGGCTATTCTCTTTAGCAAAAAGCAACAGTTCATATTTAAGCTTCTGAATATCCTCAAAAGAAGTATCGTAATGAACAGCGATGGTGAGTTGTTCTTTCATACAGCCAGAGCGCGTAATATTTTCCAAAATCTTCGTGTTAAGTACGTTATTTGGGATTTGAGTGGTCTTGTTATTATCGACCCGTTTCAAAACCTGTTGGTGTTCAAACATGTCAGCAAAAGAATGATTGTATGTGGTGAGCGACTAGTACCGTGTATAGAAGGGATATGTGTTCTACGATGTATTTCTTATCGTCGATGTCAACACGATCCCCCACATCGTATGGGTGTTTGACGAAGAGGAAGATACAAGAGCCGAGGATTTCTTGTGCAGTGATCTGAAAACAATTTAGCTTAACACTGGGAATTTAGTTACAGGTTCAACATACGGCGAAGACGAAGGACAGTGAGATAAGAACTGTTCCAGCACCAGCGAGCGTAGTTCCTACGCTTGATTGTTGAGCAACCACAAACACGAGGACTGTGATAATGAAAACAATGAAAGACAAAACGTTGTCTAAGGCACTGATTGCGTTGTCCTAAAAGGCGATTAGCAACTTTGTCGTTGATGTCCTGAGACTTCAAGATACTTACGACGTCCTGCATGCTTTTCGCAACGTCTAAACGATCGTTGTGAAGATGTACCGTGTGCATTATCATCTCTTCGAGACTTACGTCTCCATTGTTGTCGCTATCGAGTGAGTGAAAGCATTCCTCTGCCTGGATTTCTAGTTCCATCCCCATCACCTCCTTAAGGTCGGCGAGTCTATAAGGAAGTTAGCATCCGTTCATTGGGGTTAACCAGACCAGACTCACGTAAGAGCGGAATGTCCTTCGGGAACAAACGACATCCAGATTCGCTTGTGAGTATCATTAGCCCCAATCCAATGACTAAAAGCATCAACCAACCTTTGCGAGCGCTTCTGCTGATGATTTTCTACGCAGTGCTTCGATTGTCACTGCATAGGCGGAATTTGGATTTAGTATGTTCTTATTGCCGGTTACTTCTTGGGCAATGTTCCCAAAAGCACTCGTAACTTTGTCTTGAACAAAGTTGATATTCCCCAGGAATGCCCTCATTGGAGTCGCGGAGCCACTAGCTTGCTTCATCCCAGGAATGTTAAGAGTGAGACCTTGATGTATAATATAATCTTCCTCTCGAAATTCCGTGTATTCTGGGAAGAGAGAACGCGAGACTTCATATAACTGAGACAGAAACCTCACATTCTCCTTGTTTGTTTTGATTCGGTTCTCGAATTGTCTCCGGTAGTATCCAACAGAAACAATCCGGACAAGGAGTCTCTCGCCTAACCATAGGATGGCGGAGACCAAGCATGATATAAGGACTTTGTTCGTACGATTCTGCCAAGTTTGGATCACGCCAAATCTGTCGGAAGGTAGATCAGGGTTTTTGGACATCAGCTATTGCAAAATGTGAGACAAGCTTTCAAAATCACGTAAATAGGATCGCTACATACAGGAAGAAAAGAGCACAGACTGGCAACAGCCCACCCCACCAGGGATAATGGTAGCTCTAATGCTTTCAAAACGAGACTGTATTTCTTAACTCCAGCTGAAATGACGCCCACTAGTGCTTGGAATACCGTGGGAAGTGCCTTTGCGACTAGTTTTGAGACCCAAAGCGAGCACCAAACAATTTCGAGCTAATATAGAATGATTGGTCAATTTGATCTACGACAATTGAGCCCAAAGTCACTCACCCAGACGAAAAGCCACAACATACGGACTCCACCAATTGTCGCGCGGGGTGCGGCGTATATGCTGACAAGAATTGGGACTAAAAAGCACAACGACAATGGGAGGATGTAGAGCGTATATCTAGTGATGACTGAGAAATGCAAAACTTTGTCGTAAAACTTTCCCATGGTCGTCAATGCTCCTTCCTCTTCGGCCGAATCTCTCGCGGTCTCATCTCTGGCCTTGCGTCGCCCAATGTGGCCGTGAAACACCCCACCGCCCTCTCCTTCGCCGCGGGGATATTCGGTTATGGTTTGGCCTTCCTTCCGCGCGCCAGTGCTGGCATTAGTTATAATTGGTGTGAGAGGAATGTTGACTATGTGTTCGTCTTGCAAGGACAGCCTGCCAGGTTGTCGATTCATATTACCATGGGAATTGCTGTGTAAAGGCAGGAAGCCCTGATTTTTAGGAGATGCAGGAGATTTGACCATCGAGGTGCTTAGTGTGTGATCGGTGGTTTGTACTGGACGAATTGGCTATAGGCACTGCCTGTGTTGAAAATAAGTGTGGTATGAATTTTATGATACTACCAGTATGCTTCCTGAAGTGAAACTGGAGATCGAGTCTGCTGAATCAGTTAACAGTCGCAGGAGCATCGGGGCGGGTCATACCAGTTAGCTACTTAAGTTGTTTGCGTTATTGTTGATGAACGGAGGACGGCGCACGTGGAAAAGGCAAAATGAGAAAACACTTGAAAATGCGATAACCACCAAATGCTTCCTGGCTTTGGGGAGGTATGGGGATGAAGAATAGGAAATGAAAGGAGAGTAAATTTCATTTGAAAGAACCAACCAGTGGAAGATCAGAATTCATGAGACGGGTTCCTGCATGAGCCATTCCACATTAGGAATTTACACAGGCTCAGAACGGTAGTCTAAAAGCCACAGGCGCTAAAGCACTTGCAAACCTCGGTACTGTAGAGTTGCTATGGTGGAGCGCACGTAAACGGGGCCGGTGTCTACATTTTTACTCAGATGTGACCGGTGGAGGGGTGACAGGGGTAAAAGGGGAGTCGAGTGAGTTGGCATGTTCCAAACATTTTTATTTTACATACAAATTGCAGGGTTAGGGGAGATTAGACCAGTTATGTGATATCATAAAAAAAGCAGTTGACATAGCTTTTCATGCAGAATAATACCTTGCAGCCAATCAGAAGCTATACATGAATAACATTTAAAGGTATTAAGATATTTATTTTTTCTAACTTTTATATCCAATTACAGGAATTTCTCAGTCAGTTTATTCCATTACAACAATTGTAAATAAATAAAAGAGAGAAACTGTAGAGTTATTCTTTAATATCTAATTGATTGATCTATGCAAACTATATATTTCTTGATTCTCATTAAATTGTAAAATTTTAAAGTTGGAAAATTATTGTAATTGTAATAGTTCTATTTTGGTGAGTTTTAGTATAGAAATATAGTACTGGAGATTATATTGTAATTAATTACACCTTGAGTGGGATATACTTGAAGTATATTTACTTTTTATTATATTCTACACTGAACTTAAAGCACTTAAAACTGATAACAGGAGTAAAATATAAACTGTTCTAATAGTACAAACTAAGTCAATTGAATGGAAAGTGACATGTAATTTAAACCTAGCCAAGCATATATTACCTAGTTATTATCATCACTATACCACTTATATTAGTATTGAATATCTAGCTACATTCATTTTCATATACTGTTACTTATTCTTATATGCAGCTGTATTTTAATGAAATAGTATATTCATGTACAGACAAGTACAAGTATACCAACCCTTACATTATAATAGATTTTCCATTATTAAATATGTGAGTTTACCAATATCTTTAAGTTGTATCAGATAATATTACAGATTATAGAAATACTCAGTATACTAGGTATTTCACATTCAATTTTTCTTCCCATCTTCTTAAAAAGCTGTTGGAGGGTTATGATAGTATGCAAATACAAGTTTCAGTGTGGGGAATATTCAATCGCGTTTCAACCAAGTAAGCTCTATTTTTAGCAGATATATCTGCATTCTTCAGGATACTAACATTCAAGACACGAATGCTAACTGCAAAAAAGTAAAAGTCCCAAGATAGATAATAGTCTCAGCAATAGTCTGGCTGTCAATCTGAGTGAAGACAAATTCTAACAAAGACAAGTCTGGGTCTAATATACAATCTAAGACCAAAGATATACAAAAGATAATAGATATGCAGTAGGTGATATTGGATTACACAATCAATTAGAATTTGCAACTTCGTATGTTTAATACTTGAGTCAGGGAATGGAACTGGAAATACTACTAACAGTCAAATAGGTTAAAAGCATGCAATATCAAGATCTATTATATACCTAATCTAGATATGAAACTGGAGTGGACTAAAAGAGCATTACAACTTCATTGCTATATTTTGGTTAAACATCTAGTTCGATATATATATGTTTCTGTAAAGAGATTTTGCCATAGTTAGGTGCACAGTAAGCTTTTGTAACATATGAAATAATTATCTAGACACAGTAAAGAGACAGATACAAATAGCCAATCTAGTAAAGTAGCTCTGAAATCTAAACAGAGAGTTTAATATGTATTTTGGCAACTGTAACAGCTTTGTGAATAAATTGATAAAGATGAATGGTAACTAGAATTGCAAACTATACATGGGAACACAGTGCAAAACTGACTTTCTACAAGGTGTAAAGTATATAATAGAAGTCTTTGCCATATTGAATCAATGCAAATTGCTGTATAGTATTATAGCATATATAGAACAACTAAACACGGATGAAATTACCTGGAGCTAACTACGTGAAGGTTCAAAGTTCAAAATGAAACTATAAACTACAAAGTCAACTTGGACAACTCACATTCCATTTGTTCAGTAGTAAAAACATTTTCTGGTACTTTACTTTGCCGTGCCTTGACACGATTATTTTTATATATTATATTGAAGTAGATTTATCAGCAATTCTTCAAAGGCTTATTCCGTAATCAACTATTCTTCACTAATCTGAATTATCATATTGCAATAAATACTTACTCAACTCAACAGTTAGATTTGTTTCAGGCCTTGTTTTAACAGCTAATTGTATTGTTCGATTGCATAAAACATACTTAAACACTACAGTCTCCACACTCAGAAGGTACATAGATATGTTTTTCATATTCCTTACCAGGTGTCAGTCCGGAAGTAACCAGTCTAATGACATTGAACTTGAAGTTTGCATTGTCGGTGAGGAGAAGGATGTAGAGTGTATTGCTGACTTGGTTGTATTCTTCATAATAAATGTATATATTTCCAACAACATCACCAAAATGCGAAATTGATATCTGAAAATGAACTCCATGGCCAAAGCATTTTCCACATTGTTCACCCAAAATCAGAGTAACTGGTTTGCATTCTTCCACCATCCTTTGAAGAGTTCAATAATGTGATCGAGTTGTCACGACATTTCAAAAACTTGCTTACTCTTTTCAGTTAATTTACTACACTTGATTCATATTGGTGCTCTAGATTTTAATTATTTTGACAGTTTTTTGAAATGTTTCAGTGATTTCAAGAATATTCTTAAATATTCCATTCCATAAGACATTCATTATACACAAGCTTGTACAACTCCCATAACAAAATTAAGACACTCAGAGTATGCACTCCCCAGATGTCTATATATAGCTGGAATGATTACTTCAAGCATCAAATTGAAAGCATTCAAGCTAATCATGTTCTTCAAATACTGCCACATGCTATTTGACTGTGGCGTCAGCAGAAGAACGTGTACAGCCCATTGGATTGTGTATATAGGGACCATATAAGTTGTTATGATACTACAATGAGGCTTATGACGGTAGCTTCCATCCTGGAATGCTCGCATTGCAGGTTGATGTCTCTCCTCAACAATCACTATATCCACAGTCTTACATATTGGCCCTGATCCAAATGTCTGAAAGAAGGAACGAAGCCCTTTAATTGTTGTTTCAGCATCCTTAATGACCAAACAATACTTTAAATTTGAGGGAATGCATCCAGCTGTCTACTTGAAGTGGCTATCTGGACTCATTCCTATCAAGAGAAGCACAATATCGTTTCTAGATAGCTCAAGCTTTCTCCACCATGTGGACCCAGTGCAATAAACCATATGACCCGCCTCTTTGTTGCAGTCAAACGACATCACCGGAATTGCTACTGTATTATACTGAATGTATTTTCCATCTTTGAAATGTCTGAAATACTGAGTATACTCAATGTAGTCTATAGAGTCGGCAACTTTTTTGAAACACCACACAATGTGACATTGTGGATCCCTGTTTGGCATTGCATACCACCCGGCCAAGTCACCAAAGGTATTGATTTCTAATTGTGGGTTTTTCATCATTTGTTTGATTAGTATATTGGTTAGAGGCATTTAATTGTCGCGACATTGTTTTAAAGTATTTGCATTCAGCTCTCAATACTGAAACACCTCCATTTGGGCTTTCCTTCGCAAAAACTGAATGGAAGCCTCATAACTATTCGATTGTCAGTACGCTTATTCAAGATTCCGCATCACCCATTCTGGGAGTTCAGAGCTTCAATTTAAGCGATTGCCAAGCTGGTGGATATGATGACAGAAGTGGTTCAGAAGATGCATTTGTGCAAACTTGAAATCCGATTCGTCGACATGATGATGTGCAATCTCTAACTCAATCCACGATTAATCATCATCAATGCGATGATGCGGCAACTGACAGATTTTTTCAATCGAGGTCGCTCTTCTGTTCATCTTGTTGGTTCAAAGTATGCTACTTTTTCAAGGTTTCCGGAACCATCTTTGTAGATTTACTGGTGCTAAATCAACTGAAAACATCCTTCTGACAATGAAACTCATACAGATACTTCTCCATGTACTCAATCGTGGCTTAAGTATAGTTCTGGTACTGTGCAAGGTGGAGATAATAAACTATGTTCTTCATGCACAATAGGGCATCTATAATGAGAATCCTTTGCCTCATCGTTGGGAATCAAAAAGTCGCTGCAAAAATGGGAAAATCACCTGCCCAAGTACTTTCATCTCCTTACTACTGCATTGCGTCACCTGGCTATATGGCTTGTTTAATTGAGCGAAGCCAGGATATGAAGGCACCATCGCCCAGAGCTCGCTGAATTTGTCAATCAAGCAATGTTGTTCAAGGAAGGACGTTACCCAGTTGATTAAATGACTAAACATACTGAGATTGAGATTGATGGGATGAAGAATATCAGGTATGATAATAGTCATCAGGGAGGTGCATTGCATAATGCAGAAGACTCCTTCTGAGGTTCCAACCACTTGATCTTCGAGATACTGCCTTGCTTTCTGTCTCTCTCTCTTTCATCTCCCTGAGTCACAAGTATCATGTTTTGGAAGTATAGCCAACAGTCTCTCAATTACCATGGGGAAGACTTCCCATCTCTGAATGACAAATTTGGTGCTTCGCACACTGGGCAATTGGGCTGCCTGATCAAGTGCAAGTGAATGATTTCAAGGTAGTCACTCGTCGATTTACAGATAATAGGATTACATTGCCACTTCTGACCGTCTGCACAAAACAAGATCTTTCCAGTGTTGAAAAGTGTGTCAAGAGGAGAAAAAATAAGCTCAAAGACCTTCCTTAAATCCTTCCAATTGAGGATTTGATGTTCCTTCATGCCAGCCATTTGTTCATGTCCTTTAATGTTATACTTCGGAGGAATAGAAAGAAGGGCAAGAAGGATCATTGCAAGATTGGAAGGCTTTGACCTAATTGTCAAGTGCTTGTAGTGTTAGCAACAGTTCCAGACCGCCGCTTCAGGTCCGGGTCCGGGTCAGAACTGAACCGTTGCCAAATATGAGGTCCAGGTCGTCAATACACCGAAATTGTCAATTCGGGTACAGTTCAATGGACAGTTCCCAACCTGTCTGAATTGGGCGGGTTGTCAGCGGGTTGTCCAGTGGGTCCATCTGAACATTTATATAATGTGCATGCTTTTGCTGTTGGATAACTGTATGTGATCAAAATCACTTAACTAACATTCAATAATCCATTTTTAAACACTTTGCAGGTTGCGACATAGGCTATTTTGGAATGAATGTTTTTCCTGTTGTGTGATACATTTAGGTGAACCAAGGCGGTCAATAGTACTGTTATGAGCTTATACATCCGCACGACGCCTTGATTACCCAATATACAAGACCAAAAATAGTTGATGCTCAGGCAATGCTCAATTTCAGAATGAGGCAATGACAGTGTCGCTTTCTTTTTCGCCTATCAATGCAGTCATTACATCCATTATGCCTAGCCACAACTAGAGCACATTCTAATTACCTGACTTAGAAGACCAAAAATCGTCGATGCTTGGTTGACACTCATTTTCATGATGGGGTAACAAACAACTCGGGCATTGTTTCGCCTCAAAAGGCTACCAATATAGCGTATATAAAGCAATACCACAAACAACACTTAGAAAACCCAAGATGCAAAGGCAAAAATCGAGAATGCTCAGTTGACGCTCATTTTCAGAATGGGGCAGTAACCTTGTTGCTTGCTGTTTGGCCTATAAAGGCTGTCAATACAACAGTTATGCTACATAGCTATTAAATCACTTCACAATTAGCTTACTTACAACACCACAAATCGTTGACGCTGTGTTGACACTCATTGTCAAGATGAGGTAGGGAGCATGTCGCTATCATTCGTGTCAATAAAGGCGGCCACTACTTCGATTATGTATAACCACAACTGAATCTATTTTCATTGACCAGACTTAAATGACCTGAAATTGTTGGCGCTCCGTTGACATTCATTTTGGCACGGGCGTAACCGTAATATGCAATCACTTGATTTTGCATAGTCTATCATTCACATTGTTTTGGCAGCCTTTCTAGTGTTTTCATTGACTTTCTCCTTGATTACTACATTGTTCTTTAATCATATATATAAATATATCTTTTAAATTATACTTTACAGTGTCTGCTAATTATAGATAATAATACACTCCAAACTCCCGTTCTTTTTAATCAATAGTTGTCATCGCTTGCAGGTTCGCTCAATAGGCTGCCCTGGTCTTCAAAATTAATGTTAGCTGCATTACCACACAGCAGATAGTATACTAACCAGTGGATGTTCCTTTATCAGTCAGCATATCTGGATCGAAATCTGTATTGTGCTGGCTATTCTAGCCTGATGCATCATGAGAAAATAATTCCGCACAGGGAGGTGATGTATGTGAATATGCATATCCGGGCGGTAAATTGACGATTTGGGACCGTTGAGCTCTGGCATTGTTACAGGATGGTGCGGGTGGTGCTCCAGGTGGAGGGGGTGTTCCGGGCACAGGTGGCATTCCTGGCAGAGCTGGCGTTCCGGGCAGAGGTGGCGTGGGCTCTGGTGTCTTCTGTTTGTGTCAGCCAGGTAGATGTGCACCTGTCCCTTTACGTCTCCAGCATGTCTGAGGATGCTTTGTGGTGCCATTCTGGCAAGGAAGGCATCTGGCCGTTTGGTTTTGATGAAGCATCGCTGGGTGTCTTTCTTTCGCAGCCTTTACCTTTTTATGCCCTGGAAACTCAACACCCCACTTCTTCTCTCCTTGGACTTTGGCCCAAGGTTTCTTGATCAAATACTGTATTTTCTCTATTGGGGCACAATAAAACCTGCCTTTGGCCATTTTGGCCATATTCAAGGCCAGGCGCATGTTGGACTGTTTCAGCTGTACATGACCTCCTTGCCTTGCCATAGTAGGAGACAGGTTGAAAACCTACAAGATATTAGTTGCTGCTTCTAACAATGAGGTTCGGCTAGTACCTCAACCATATACGGTTCCATAGCCTCCTCTAAGGTGATTAACGCCTGTTTTGTCTACTCCCAGGGATTCTTATCAGAAAATTTGTCCGCAAAAATCCCAGAGCTGACAACATCATGAGGTTTGATTTTGCAGACTGTGCGGACACATTCCTCCATCAACCCTGCAGGTTTCCCGTTACTGGCAGCGATAAATGTATCATGTAGCTCTCTCCATACACCCTCTGTATGTGAAACGGTTATTTGACGGCCGTTCACAATGGTATGGATATACTCATATCCAATCGCATGCTAATTCTTATTCTTGCTGCTTCCCATCCTATGGACCATTTTTAAATCTGCATCCTGAGTCTTATGTTTGGTGGCTGCGTTGACAGCATGGTGGTGGACTAACCGGTGTCTGAGTTCTTGCTGTGTGCCATTGTGTACTGTATCAGGTGAAACAGCCATCATTCGGCTTGATTCTGATCCGGTCTCTCCTGGCTGAGGTGTTTGTGTATCCATTATTTGGTGGTGTGGAAGTGGAGATGAAGATGATAATGAAAAGAAGTGGGAAGTCCTGAGGAATATATAGTTAGCTTCATATCAGAATGGCATAAGTGTTACAGGGATATTTTAAGTCCCAGTTTCAATACAACATTTATTAGACTAAATACAGCCGCCTATCTAAACTCTCTTTCTTTCCTTGTCTTATCCTAAGACTCTACCTCTTGACCTTTATTCAAGAGCGTCCGCTCGTCTCCTGGTCAAATCCAAGGCAGCCGCTTCCAAAGTTTCCAAATTGAAGCGATGCCAATTTCCGTCTCCTATGTAGACGAAGATTAAGTTTCTCCGTCGAACAACCACTCCTCGGAAAATTCCTCGTAGGGTAAAGCGCCGGTGTTGAGATATCTCAGCACCAGGTAATCGATATCTTCGAGTTGACAAAATCGAAACACCCCAGCGTAGATGTGGGTTAAACGGTACTCGGCCAATTCGAAAAGCAAATTGCCGAAACTCTCGACAACCCTCTGAAGTGCGTACTCGGCTTGTGTGTACTGATGTCCAGGCATATAGTGCCCAATCACGAGTGTGTATGAGGGAAGTAATTTTGAATAGATAGAATTCTTAATAATATTTTAAGGTGTTCTTCGCTGGTAATGTCTGACTGTGGATTGCTGCTAGAGCTTGTTCTTCTCATCGTCGGAGACAATGTGAGCTTTTTATAATTGGTTTCCTCAGGTCAAGTTTGCCTTCGGTCTTCCATCATGACACCATTATTGCTTGATACCTTATCGCCGAGGTCCACTGGTGTGTCCTCTTGATAGTGCCACGAGTTCCCCTTGGTTATCGTGTTCATGCATGAGTGGTTTTAAGACCTTACATCCCCTATCGGGCCATCCTCATGATCATGATATCAAATGCAAATAATGACAGCTCATAACCTCGTGTTCGACACCTTGCTTCTCATTTGTTCAGTAGCTAGAACATCTGATGACCTTAGTCTTATCAGTGCTTATCGCAATATAGTTTTAATAGCTCTTCACTATTAAATGCCTCACCATACTATGGCTATTCGGCATTGCGTCAGAGATTTAATCGGCGACCAACCGATACTCAGCTAGCGTAGATAATGACACGTCTATGACGTTGCAACGCATACGGTCTTAACTCAATAAGCCGGTTTGCTTCTGGCCTCTTATCTTCAGCCAATGTCATTAATCCCTCAGACAATGCTTGCTTAGGTCTCGACCTTTCGTAGACCGGGGAGTGCCGCAAGTGCTCTGACCGCTTAGCGCATGAGCTTGCAGATCCCTCTTACTCGCATATTGCAATAACGTCTGCTGCGCATGCAGTTCTGCGAATTCGCAACTTAGCTATCCGTTGCCCCGCTAGACAAGGTTTAATAAGTGTGGCCAATAATTATGCACACTGCTGAAGATTTTTCACTTCCCAGTAATGGCGACATAATTGCGTCATCATAGTTGAATCTGCTAGTGCGACCATAGTCTTCACTAATTGATCGACACGCGGCTCAAGTATAATCCTTGCTAAGGATTACTTGACTGACAACCATGTTCACATATTCGCAGGCAGGTGATTTGCATATGCATATCTTAAAGATTTATCACATGTACCTGCTTCGTTCAAACATGTATCATTACCGCTGCTAAGGGAGAACCCCTAACAATAAGTAGCAGCCAAGTTGTACGTTATACTCGAGTTGAATGCTGCTGTCTATGGCTGCAAGTTGCAGGGGTTTCCCACCATCCCGCGATTAACAATAAGACAGTCCGATGTTGTCTCCTTGTTTCCAGTGATAAAGCGTGGGTTACGACAGCCAAAATCGCAGGATTGTCAGAGATAAATAGGAAATTGTTTGAGGGAAAGGATGTCTACTGATGTTTGTCTCAAAAGATCCCCGGGATAATACATGACGCTGACACTAACAATCAAGTCATGTCGTCCGGTTTGCCTTACTATTCTTGTTTTATTGACAGTCACAAGCCTGATTTCTCTGTGTTCAAGATGTTTTAACATACCAACCTTGACATAAAAGATGCAGCTTGCCTCCATACTGTCCATATCTTGCAACATCCAACATCTCGCCCAACAACACAGTCAATACAAACCACAATGGTTAATACTCAGAAAAAGAACTTTTCGCCACTTGTGGCTGGCAAATACAGTAAATCGGCAATGCGGTCCACACAACGACATCATCAAGCGAATGAGGGGAAGAGCGGCTTGGAAGCAGAAAGAGTCCGAGCCCTTGGGGCATGGGAAAGATTGCGATACAAAAAAAAGCTTGTGGCAGAGAAACGACGACAAACACACTTTTTAAGCAATGAAGAGAAAGAGAAATGGATAAGGGTTATGGTGAGGGGGAAACCGCCAGGGCAAGGCTGTGAGTTGAAGACGCAGAGGCAGCGAGTAGGCAGGAACATGAAGATACGGAGACAGCTGAAAATGCGGGATTGACAATCAGATTGTCCGAAAAAATGTTTCTTGGCATGATGGTTGCTATCGGAGACAGTCTGAGCAATATTGCAAGTTCCTGTAATGGGAAGGATGGGGAAGATCAGAATGATGAAGAGACAGCAGGGCAAGCTGAGCGAAGATGACAAACCCGGCTGGGTGATGGACACAATCTCTAAAACGGTGCAGCAGTGAATGGAGAGGTTTCAGCAGAAGCAGATGAAGCTTGACCAATTGACAGAACCAAGATTGGGGGAGGCAGCCAATTGCTCCCGTGAAAGAGATGAGATGTACGGCACATCCGAATTGAGGGTTCCGGAAGTTGTTAAGCTGCAAATGGATCAAGATACAACACCACCTGCCTCCAGAACATTTGGAGAGCGTATGGAGTCTCTTGATATTGTCCCCGGAATATCGCAAATGCTGCAAGGGACTTCTCAACCAGGAAGTAGTCATATGAGGCTAGGTTCTGGGAAGCCACAGTCTGACACAGGTATACCCAGTGTTGCGCCTGCCATGGAGCTCGAATCATTACCTATGCTGCAAGCAAAACCTGTTGAACCTGTAAGCTTTTACCCCTGCATATAGCCTCCCCAGCTAATCATCATATAGATATCGGATTTGGATAAAGACATGGTGACGGCTCCTGTGTCAGCAGAGGAATAGATAGGCAAATTGTCATTGTTGATGTCATATCTTGGTAAAAAGCAATTTTTGATCCAATTTTGCTATGTGTCAGCTTTTTCCTGATTTTAGTGACCAAATTGTGAGACATGATAATTCATCGGTGCATGTGCAAGGGTAGAATGCACCATGCGAAAGTTCCAGAATCCAAATCTGGTTGGAAGACGGCCTATTAGCTCGATTTTTGTTTCCCGATTACTGTTAAGTAAGAAAGGAAAAGTAAAATTAGTGACGAAATATACTAACAAAATGTAAGTGAGTGATGTCTTACAAGTCATAAAAGGAGCGGCCAGTGCTCAATATGAATCAGTTTGCATGATGACCATCATGCTGTATTTATCCATGCATCCAACTCCATAACTCTCTGTACAGACCTGGTGCAGATGGTTCAGATATTTAAAATTGCTGATGTTATGTCATGGAAATTGAGGAGAAGGAGCTGGATGAGGAAAGAAGAGGAAGTCGAGCTATATTAATCAGACAATAGTGAAATGATCTACATGCCGTAAATTGCCGGCCAAAAGCGCAGGAATGTGATAGGGCCACATCATCTGTCACTCACATGACATGCATGGAAATTGATCAATAACTGAGAGGCGATGAAGCTTCTAGATGCAAACAATAATAATTAGAAAGCCAATATTGGATGTCAATAATGAGTATACAATTTGTTGCATACAATGATTGATTGTAGGAAGGCTGTTTCGATGTATTTAATGTCTGTATCAACTGAGTGGCAACGATTTTTAGTCTTACACATTTGACATTCAAACAGCTGCATTGTCACATCCCTCCAACATCGGTGTATTGGTAGGCGTGATGGCTGAAAAGGCTAATAGCACAGTCGTTTCCCTATCCTAAATCTAAGCCTCAATGGAGCGTCAACGATTTTTAGTCTTTCACATTCGACAACCAAAGGGCTGCATTGTCACGTCACTCCAAAGTAAATTTATTGGTCGGTGTTATACCCTACACGGCACAGGACACGCTCTTTGCCCCATCCTAAGAATGAACATGAACGGAGTGTCAACGATTTTTAGTCTTCCACATTTGACAATCAAAGGGCTGCATTGTCATGTAACTCCAAAGTGAATATATTGGCCTGCAATATAGCCGAAAACGCAAATGACATGCTCGTTACCCTATCCCAAAAATGAGTGTCAATGGAGCGTCAATGATTTTTAGTCTGACATATTCAACAATCAATAGGCTGTGTTGTCATCTCCTGCCAAAGTAAATGTATTGGTCGGTGTTATAGCAAAAAGGGCAACTGACACACTCATTGCCACATCCAGAGAATGAGGGTCAACATAGCATCCACAATTGTTGGCTTTGCATCTCGGAAAATCCAACGGCTATGTGGAGACATTAACCCATAATTGAACTATCGGCTTTCTTTCTGGGCAAAAACGCTTACCCCAACATGGCTACCATGTCCTAAAAATGAGCGTCAATGAAGTGTCAACGATAGTTGCCCTTGCATCATGAAAAATGCTAGGGCTGTCCAGCGAAATTATCCCACAATCAATCTATAGGCAGCCTTTCTAGGCAACAACTCGTGTGGGAACATCGCTACCATGTTCTAATAATCAGCGTCAACAGAGCATCAACAATTGTTGGCCTTACATCGTGGAAGATGCTTGCGCTGTCTGCCGACCTCAACCCATAATTGATCTATCGGCTGCCCATCTAGCCAAAAATGCTTAGGTCAACATCGCTACCATGTCCTAAAAATAAGCGTCAACGGAGCATCAACGATTGTTGGCCTTGCATGATGGAAAATGCTAGGGCTGTCTGGCGACATCAACCGAGAATTGATCCATCGGCCGCCTGTCTATTTAAAAATGCTTGCGACAACATCACTACAATGTTCTAAAAATGAGCGTCAATGGAGCGTCAATGATTGTTGGCCTTGCATCCTGGACAACGCTAGGGCTGTGCGCTGCCATTAGCCCATAATCCTACTATGGGCTGCCTTTTTAGGCAAAAATGCTTGCGACAACATCACTACTGTGTTCTAAAACTAAGCGTCAACGGAGTGTCAACAATTTCAGGTCATGCGACTTGCATAATCCAATGGCTGTGGATCGACATATACCAATAATCACTGTATTGGCCGCTGATGTGGGCAAAAATGTCACTAACAATTCTGCTAACGTCTTGTGAAAATATGTATCAGTGGAGCGGCAACTGGTTTTGTGAGGCGCAGTAAGCTTCACAGCAACGAAATGCCTTGGGTCGTTCCTAAGTAGCATTCTTAACGGTCAGGCTTGTCAGTATGATCCTGTATACAACTTCACAACTGTTCATGCAGTGTCTCACAGGTCTTACTATTCTCTTGCATGTAACCCAAGAGTGAATATTTAAGCACCAGCGTTCTACTGAACAGTAATGACACTTTTGACAGTCTCTCAACTGTAATTACACAGTCTCCAACTTCCTACAACCATGTCGGAGTCTCAATCTATAAATACCTCGTTGCTAGAGGGTATGATATTTTCCAATAAGAAACATGTCTTTATTCGTGAGTTGACCGACGTTACTATACAAATCATATTGGACACTTAGTGGGCTTTAATGAATGTGGGCTCGAAGCGTCCTATTGCTTGGAATAATTCTAGACATGCCCCTTCATGGCATTTCTATTTGCACTGCAGAATTGAGGAGACCGGCAGCCCTGGTATCATATGTATCGTTTGGCATCAAGTTCATTGCCATCCATCAGAACATGGGACCAGCTTCATGGGGAAACACTGGTCGGCAAAAGCGCACTTTGCAAAGGTAAACGAACTAACAGAGTCGGAAGTCACTGAATTGACAAGTACAAATGTTAATGAAACAGCATTTGCTAGATTGAAGAGACAAGGCAGTCGTGGAATTACAATTTTAAGATTCCAAAAGATATTCATATTTGACAGTTAGATCTTACATATATTAACAGTATTGACAGAAACAACACTCGAAACTGGCAGCAAAGGGCTTACTAACTGCCAAATTTCACCAAGATACCTGGATTTGCTACCTCATATTAGGATTTGTTTCAGATCACATTTCTTGGAACGCTATATTAAACCTTGAGCTACGATGGTCATATAATGCATTATGCAGGGAGCTGGTGGTTCCATCCCCCAGCACTCTTCGCAACCTTTGCCGGAGGGAATACTCACTGAAAGTGGATGAAATTCAGAAGCAATTGCCATCAAGAAATAAAGTTAGCTTAGCATTAGATTGGTGGAAATCAACAAACAAATTGGTGATAACATTGATCATAGCTTACTATAGGAATTGAAATTGGGCATTGCGAGAAGTACAGCTCACATTCGACAAGGTTGATAACCTATCCTTTTCCTACATCGAATGCGAATTCAGATTACTAGGTTAACAGTCATCATACTGGAGCAAGGCTACAGATACATTTGAAGGAGGTTCTGGATCGTTGTGAGCTTACTGACGGCCGTTTACTTGGAATTACGACTGCTAATGCTGCTTCAAATTACTTGATGAATCGGGAACTCCAATCAACCCTTGATGCCTCCAGTATCCTGTGGCCTACAAAGAACAACCACATACCATCCATGGCGCATGTTATTCAGCTTGCTTTGGGTGCGTTCATGAGCAGTCTCGGGGTCAAAGGCCACACCAAGTCTTGGGAAGTTGTTAGGGGTTTCCCTTAACAGTGACAATAGCACTTGAATTGAGTCAGAGATAGCAATACCATGCCGAGGCGTTCAAGGCGGCTAGTGGCATACCCTTTAGCGGGGGTTTATGTCAGTCACGAGAAGAGCTCGAGATTCGGCCAGTGGCAAGTAGTGCCAGGTCCGTAAGAGGCTTCTTTCACTTTCCAGAACTATGCGGGACTTGCTTGTGAGCAAGCACGGCAGTTGATAGTAATGCGAGTAAGAGGGCTCTTCACTGCCTGACCGTAACGGCAGGGTACCCAGTGCGGCACACCCCGGTGTTGATAAAACGTATCCACCTAAGCATAACGTAACTGAGGGATTTATGGCATTGGTGAAAACCAGAAGCGATTACCTTGCATTGAGTTGCATGCGTGTATCTCGCAACCTTAGGTGTCATGAAGACTCTATGTTGCAG
>Ga0307514_10000690_pt1 | contig 59402 bp, 54 predicted proteins | sample 16_EM_MG_FD_203088 | JGI IMG/M metagenome (GOLD analysis project Ga0307514, IMG submission 203088) | Populus trichocarpa ectomycorrhiza microbial communities from riparian zone in the Pacific Northwest, United States - 16_EM | ecosystem: Host-associated > Plants > Roots > Unclassified | place... | reverse complement strand
TGGGTTGTTTTTAATTTGAGTTCTTGTGGTTTATACTTGCCACTATCAGCCACTCAGCCACTCAGCCACAGAATTCTGACCAATAAGAATCGAAAAAGACACATTCCATATGCTTATATGAATAATAACTACTGCCACGAAGCGACACTGCCGTAGTTCTTCTGTATCTCCCAATTGTACTGGCTGTCGATACTTCGAAGACTGCGAATCTGTATACGTATATTCGGGCCCGGTACGGAAAAACGGAACTCCCAAACCCCTGCTCTCTTACATCGATATTTCTACACCGTACATAAGTACTATGGTCCGTATCGTTATCAGATCCACACCATTATATAACAATGTGAGCTAGATAGAACTCCGCCGGGAATGGCTTGGTGCTTGGAATCCGCTGGATGTAGCGTAAACTTGTTAAGAGGAGTCTGTAGATTTCACACACTTTACTTATCGCTCAAGAACTGACAGTGATGGTAGGGGCTTGTTCTATCTCATACTGTCCGCTCATATAGATGCTGTCGTCCCATGATATCCTAGCCATTGATAGGCGCCTCAACGTGCTACACCCAGCGTACCGAATTCACAACCCCGCATGGAAGCTCTGTGGAAATTAAGGGAGGGCTTTCGCTTCGTTCTGACGTTAGTTACACTGTTATCTACCTCTAGTTGTGTGCAGTTAGGGTAAGTGCACAACATTGCAATTGCCGCTGGTATATTCCCTGCTGTTTTGGTGTGGGGTAAGGTAAAAGGTGTTTACAGATCACCTATATCCAACAGGAAATTCCGTGGATATGTTGTTCGTAGCACGGAGTTATTAAACATGATGCACTGTATATGTAGAAAACACAATTCTTTGGACGTCACGATGTCAGAGAGCAAGTACTTATTGTAGGTGTTTCTTCAGCTACCATGATGTCTGAATGTTCTTTTATCCGAGACTTTTAGCGCATCACACTTCATCAGCTAGAATTTGGAGAACTCAAAGCAGTCCTGAGCCTGCCCTGGACTGTGCCTTATAATTCACCATGAGTTAGTCTTAAGTTCTGCCTCGTTTTTGGACCTTGTGGTCGTAGAGAAGAACTACAAATAACTGCTCGCCAATATAGCCGGCTGGGCTATCTGGATCACTGATCGAAGATTACCCCCGATTCCCATGCGATTCAAATTAGATACGCTAAATATCTCCTATACTAGGTAATAATTATCATCTTACTGTAGAAATTTCAGTGCTGACATGCCCCGTGTAAGTAGGATACAGAGTCTGTTGTCCGAGAAGGAGACTTGGAAGTGAAAGATATCGATGACTGGATACCTAGAGAGGTACATATCCCTGGGGATTTTTGTCTAAAGATTTCTGCTCGCCCTCTTGTATTAAGAATTATTACAAGAAGCTACAAGCTACTGCCTACTTAGTGGGAGGTTTTCGGCTTATGTGTGTCTCTGTCATGCGCGTGTCGACATGTCAACACCGATTGAAATATTGTAGAGTATGCAAGACTCCGAATACATCCGATTTGAAAAATAGCTTTGGGAACAAGATCCCCTTCTCTCAGCCAACTTTCAAGAGATTGGTCACAGAATTCAACCTCCCGAAGCCATTCCTCGAGCTTATAGCGAAGTCTGAGCGGAGTCTTCGCAAAGTTTCAGAGTGATGATAATGAAATTCCTGGAACAGGTAATCCTCATTGAACCGGTTAAATCAATTTGTCATTAAGCAAGCATAGGGTTGTAATCTAAACCCCTGACTGCTCCATCTTCGCAATGGCACCGAAAATGACGTTGGTTCTGATTCGGACGACTTAACAGCTACAGTAACAGGCTTGTTGCATCATTGCGCCCTCCACAAGAAAGTTGCAATGTGTTGACACGTGTGTTGCAGTGTGCGTGGAGAACTCGTCAATCGTCTAAGTTTAAAAGAGCGAGAAGAGAAAAAGAGAAAGCTTAAGTATACGATGTCAAAATAATTATACTGAGAATGGCAACTCACGTAATAGCCAAGCAATCACACGATGCCAGTGGATGATCTCGGGCGAAAGCCCAGTATTCCGTCAACACAAGCGGTTTCTTAAATTAATACATGCCGAGGCTGACCGCGCTTCCGACCTGTGGTATCTCTGTACCACGTTTCTCAAAGCGCATCATCGACTGGTGGGGGGTTTTCGCCAGGATTTGATCAAGATCATGCACAATATTAGAGGGAAGATGAATGCCCCTGACCGAGAGATACAAAAGGGCAAGGGGGGGAGAGTTGAAGTTGATACGGTGATCTCAGATATCAAATATTGCTGGTTTTTGCTGGCAGCAACGAAGTCTATTAGGTAGCTACGATCAGGCTGACTGACATAGTTTGCTTAACTTGGGCCTATTGGTCTTAGTCTCATAGATACAAGATAGAGATGAGGCTAAGGATATTGAAGCTAGTTAGAGACAAGCGATTGAATGGGACGGACTACGATAGAGATGTAAGCGTTTTGGACACTCGGAGAAAGCGAAATTTTCAAGGGATTAATGGAAAAGTTAATTCCACTTCTACTGGCTGAATAGCAAGGAGTGTGATTTTATCTAATTAACGACTCTTACAATCCTATAGGTCCAATGAATCTGAGTATCGAGTAATCACTATTTGTCACTCGCTTAGAATTCCGCTTAGAATCCCAAACACTTATATACGAGCATCCTTTTCACTCACTAATAGATACAAATAACTCAAAGAATCACAAAAAGCAACGGCAAACTGAAAAAAGCAACAGAAACGTGCTAACCTGTTTGCATTATCCCCATATGCATGTATTTGTGATCTTATTATGCGTGAGCGAACTGCTTCATCCTGTGGGGCAGTATAGTCACGCGCGATTCTATCTACCAATCTTGCTAGCTCTTTTCTTCTGATCGTCGCTCGGGGCCTTATAGGCTGTACTTTGATCAATGTAATTATGTTTCTATCCCCAACACTCTCGGGTTTGGAAAATTGGTCGTTTTGTTCACAGCGCTCATTTAGGTGTTGCATATATGGACCACCTCCCTTACGTACGGCTTATGGGCTTCAGCTGGGCTGATGGGGATCATGATCTCACGATGATGATGGTCGTTCCAGACTCAGCTGGAGATGCCAGCTGAGTGCGCATGCATGCGTACAAGGCATACTCTGAATGCCGTATATAAGATCATACGAACTCTCCTGTAGTTTAGAATATACGAGCTTCTCTAGCAGTCAGTATTTCAACATTAGGGAGGTGATGTAAGCCGAGTGATGTCAAAAGTATGCTTCGATTGAATTACTGTGGAGGCTGTTCGGCCATGCTGGACCTTAAAACCTTTGCTCATAGAGTAAGTCTAAGTGTACCAGTTACTCACGCTAAGTTTGCACAACCTTACAGTAACTCAACAGAAAGAAAAGATCGCAAGTTTACACAGCCGCACATTTGATCACTCATACTGACGTGTACTTGGCCAGTCATAATCCTTGACACCCGCTGATTACTACTCCGTGATGACCAATTTTCCAAACCCGAGCGTGTAGGGGATAGCTTTAAGCTAGTTGATAAAGAAAACACCTTGTATGGTGGCCTTATAGCTAATATAAGATTCGAGTGAGATATAGTAAATATGCGATTGACTCTGCGCTTGCCCTGAGAGCGAACTTGGGTGATCCAAGCAGTGATACCGTTATTATAGTTTTCAATTGCACAAATGTGGAGACTGCAAGAATAGACTTATTCCGGATTCAACATAAATTGACCAGCTCAGCTTCAAACCTGCCGCTGGTAGCACAAATTCGGTTACCTCCGGACGCAGATAAACTGTGCTGAGTTGACTTGGCGCTTTGCATCGACATCAGCTCCGATCTAATCTAGAAAATCAGGGGTGTGATGGCAAAGCATAAATATGTATGTAGTTGCTGCCGGGATAAATAGAGCTGAACGAGTATATCTGGATGGTGACGCCTACACCCGATTTATATTAAGCCTCAACTTTAGTGTTGCCAAATTGGTAGTTACAGAGGAGAAATTTCAGAAGATTCGAGTGATTGTTTGATGATAATTACCTGATTTGGTTATTGGAAATTTGGATTTTCCTTGGCTAATTTTCAATAATTAATTTCTGGATAATCGAGGCCAGATCGAAAGTCGCGACACCCAAGTAATTAGGTGTCCCTAACTATAGATTATGACTCAAACGGTCTGCTATTTGAAGTGCCACGAGCGATTCACATGTATCTCCACTTTGTTGGTTCTAACATTTTAACCTGTACTTGAAACAATTTGCATCATGTATGATGGCATGAACCACTCCCACCTTGGGTAAACCCGACTGCTCAGTTACTATCCGATTCGAACATGCTGACAGGAGATTGGCCTCTCTTGGCAGCGTTCGACTCCACGTCCGATGCATTATCTCCTTCATCCTCGGAACCTTCACCCACGAGGCTATCTCGTGCGTTCTTTTGTCGGTCGCCTTCATTGTTTTGCTTCTCCATCATTCCGTTTAAGTCCTTGCTTATCTTTGCAACGCACATATTCTCCATCTGTTTGTCTTTTGACGCTGGTGCTCCCGCGTCTGGGCTATACTGGAATGGTCCGGCAAAGTTTGCGCGGATATGACCACCGGATGCCATACCTACGATTGGAAATAACTGACCAAAAACATTTGTAAATGCGATTCCTGCATACGTCAATTAATATTAGCAGCATTCTGAGATTGATTGGCGGTAAAAAATGGTTACCAAGATGCTTTCCGTTCTTAGTAAAGAACATCTGGCGTTCATAATCAACACCACACCCTATGGTGTCTCCAGTTTTATATGTCGCGCTATAATCGCGGGGTAATCCACCACTTTCGAATTTGCCATCCTCGCCCCGATAGCCCCACGTCTCCAGATCACATCCGGGCATTCGGTCAAAGCGGAGAAGTGGCCCATTGCACAGACCTAATCCAACAATTCTGCACCCAGTTATGTCACGACCCTAGTACATTATAAAGCTTGGATTTATCGAGAACTTACGATTTAGGGTGAGTCTTTAGTACCTTGATTTCGAAATATCCGACGTATTCACCAATATCCGGTGCTATGATTGCACACCCGTCGGGGATAGGAGGAAAGGGGTGATTTGCCTGGACTACTGCACGTGCTTTGTGTCCAGTAGCTGCAGAACCATAGCATTAATATCTCAATGAAGTTTATGGTTAGAGTGATACGTACAAATGAAACAAGCTTCCAGTTCACCGCGCAATTGTAAGTTCAGCTCTTTGTTGGAAGTGCTCCAGGATGTCGGCGAAAGCGTTTGGGATTCTGGACGCGGTTGCTGAAAACTTTCCAAAAGTCTCAGAATTGGCCGTCCCGTATTTGATTGCGTTGCACATAGCGTTGCTGTCCAACCGTGTTCATCACTTGCATCGGGGCTGCCGCCTGACCGCAGCAGTTGTCTCACCGACTCTATATCGTGCTTGAGAACTGAAATCCGCAGGGCCGATTCGTAGATTCTTCCCCCGTTAGATGGTATGGCAGCGATGGCACACATTAACTTAGTCATACCACGCCGTCCCAAGACAGCAGCCCAAACAGAGGGATTTCGTCCATATATGTCTTCGGTCTTGATAGAAGCACCATTTTGTAGCAGTTGCTCTGCGACCCCTTCCCTGTTCCCCCGAACCGCGATGTGAAGTGCTGTATTTCCATTATTGTCTCTTGCATCAATATCCGCGCCCCGATCCAGCAATAGTCTCACTACCGAGATATAGCCCAAGTCGCAAGCTGTATGTAGAGGTGTCCGGCCGCTATCATCCGTGAAATTGATAGAGGTTCCATGTTCAATCAGGGTGCATGCCACAGATTCACCCCCCTTACAGGAGATCAACGCGAAATGCAGATCTGCACACTCCCCGTGACGATTCTCAATATCTGTAGCTGCGCCATACTTGAGGAGTAACTGGACAACTTCTTGGTGTTTTCCTGCAAGGGCAAGATGGAGTGCAGTATCCATGCCTTTCGAATCTTGGGCATTTAATAAGGCTTTTGTGTCGATTAATGATTGGACAATCGTTTTGTGGCCTCTTTTGGCAGCTAGATGGAGTGCTCGCCGTCCTCTCAGATTGGAGTTATCGATAGCTGCTCCGTGCTTCAGTAGTAGCGCAACAACCTCTTCTTGTCCCACCTTTGCGGCGATATGCAATTCAGTGTTGCCACGACTGTCAGTTGTATTAACGGCTGCTCCTTTAGATAATAGAAATTTAGTAATAGGTAAAGACGGTCTGTTAGCATTATCCGGAGTCTTTGAGAGCCACCGCTCAACTTTCTGACGGCGTTCTGTAGAGTCTGCACCGGTGGAAATTGATATGCTCAACGGTGTTTGGCCGGAGTCGTTCATAGCGTCTAGAGGAGCACCGTGTTTTACGAGGCATTTCACGACATCCTCGTAAAGTTTGATGGTAGCAAGATGCAAGGCCATGTTTCCTGCCCTATCTTTGGCTTTTATATCTGCGTTGTGCTGAAGCAATAGCTGACATAGCTTCCAATATCCTCTATCTGCGGCTAATGACAGAGGCGTATGACCATCTGCACCCTCGGAGTTGACCTCGTGGCGTTCTGAAGGAAGGTCGATTTTTAATAAAACTCGGACGACATCGCTGTAATTTCCTTTGACGGCGAGGTGAAGTGCCGTATCTCCGCTGCTATCTTTGGCACTATTATTTGCTCCTTGCATAAGCAATATCTGTACCACTGACGTCCGTCCACGTGTCGCTGCGAGATGGAGTGCGGTGCTGCCCGTCGCGGTTTGTGTTTCTTTATCCACGTCCCTCTCGAGCAACAACTTGATCATGCAATCATGACCATATTCCGCTGCTTTGTGGAGTGCTGTTTTTTTGGAGCAAATGTTTGTAGCCGAATGGTCATTAAGAATACCTGTGCCTGTCCGAGGGAGCCCTCCTGGAGCTAGGTCTTCTTTTTGAGATGACTTTTCTGTGTCCGCATTGCTAGTAAGAGCGATTTTATTCATCATCACACTTTCAAGCCCTCTATCCACTTCACGATCCAAAAAAAGATTACATATGAGCGAATAATTTTGGTGTTTTGTTTCGTCCAGTTTTTGGTCCGCTTCAAGATTGTGTGCTGCAGTGTAGAAAGCGCGATACTCGCCATCATCTATGCAATCACCTATCGTCAGATGTTGGAGCAATATTGTCACTATCTCGTGGGACCCTGCGGCTGCGGCTACTTCAAGCGCTGTGCGATTTTCTCCGTCTACGGTCCCCGTGTCGGCATGGTGTTGAAGCAGTAATTCAACTATAGACTGGTGACATGCAAGGGTTGCAATGTGAAGAGCTGTATTCTCCTTGGCGTCACGCACTTCGGTGTTGACGCCGGCGTTGTGTTCCAGCAACCTGTTAACCACAGACTTGTGTCCACGTGACACCGCCAGATGGAGAGGAGTTGAACCAGTGCTATCCGTTGCATCACCGTGGGAATTGTGATCCAATAATAACCCCACGATCTTTGGGAACCCTTTCATTGCTGAGAGATGTAGTGCAGTCATTCCGGCTTGGTCTCTCGCTTCTCGGTGGCTGTGGTCTATAAGGGTCTCAGCGCACTCGACATTGCCGCGTGAAGCTGCGAGGTGTAACGCTGTCTTTTGTTGAAAGTCGTGTACACGAGCCGTAGACGAACTGCTTCTCAGTAAACTTTCAACCACCTGGTGTTTTCGACGATACGTCGCCCAATGTAACGGAGTGCGTTTCGTGCTATCTTGGACGTCCACTTGAGCTTTATGATCTAAAAGCTTCTTGACAGCGTTGCGGTGACCGCATTTGGCGGCAATGTGTAATGCAGTCGTTCCGTCCCGTGAGTGAGCATCAACTTGCGCCCCTCTCACCAGCAGGTGATCCAGCACCTTGGAGTCACCCTTGGCGGCCGCATAGTGCAGAGGCGTAAACCCGAATATGTCGGGTTCGTTGGGATTGGCGCCCAAATTCAAAAGTTCCCTAAGATATCAGTGTTAATCAGGCAGGATAGGTTTGAACACCCACCGTACATAATTTCCTTCATACTTCACTGCATAATGAAGCGGTCTCCAAGCCAGAATATCCCCTTCGTTAACATATCTCCGCAATTTATCGTCCATCCCATTATCTACGCTAGATACAATATAGCTATGTAGGGGTGAATAACCGAGAGCTTTGGTGATATCGTCCCCGTCTAGAAATGTCTCTCCTTCAATGGAGCTAGTGGCTGGGCCTTTCGCAGGCCCAGGGGTCTCTTTGGAGATTACGGTACTGGAGGAGCTTGTAGCTGAAGCCTCGTCCTCAGAATCTCCGTACATTTGGGGGATCTTTGGTGTCTCGGAACTCTCATGCTGAAGTCGCATGAACCATCGATATTCATGCTCCCGTTTTTGCCGTTTGTACAGCTCTTGTAGTAATTTCTTGACATCGTCGCTGATCAAGTTTCTCAGGCCACCTAAGATCTTCTCCTTCGCTCCTTGAAGACGTTCAGCGTCCGGGTCTTTTGAATTATCGGCGTAAAGTTCTTCCATGTCTTGCATTCTCCTTACGCATTCCACTGCAGCCGCTGCAGCCCTCACAGTAAACAAACATGATGCTGAATGAAATCGGGTTCCAAAATTCAGCAACTCTTCGTAAACCTCTTGAGATTTCTCCCAATTGAGAACATTCTCGTCGCCCTCCATATTCCGAAGCACTAAATCAACTGCGGCGCCAACCGGTAGTCGATTTGACAAACTGAGAGGAGGAATAATGCACAAAAGAGCTTCTTCGAAGGTCCCGAGACCAGTGTCTTTAACTCCGAGAGCAATCGTGGAAACGTCGGTATTCTCCAGGCGAAAATGTTGCCACGCCGTAGGATGGTTTTTCATAGCTCGTTGATTTGCTTTTGATTCGCCTCGAATCCGATCAATCTTTGTCGCCACTTCCGACATGAAAGCAGTAAAGATATGCTGAGCAAACAATAGTTCTCTGCTGATTCCGGTAACCATCCCAAGTGCAGTGCAATCCTCTTTGCGGCCGTAGGATGGCTTTTCAGTGGTGATCTCTGGCGCCGTGGGTACACATGTAATCTCATTCGAGTTAACCATAGCAGTCAAGGTCTCCGTAGAGATTTGTTGCTTCTCATGGGGTGTAGCGGTCAGCCAGTCTGACGGAACTGGACCACAGTCGAAATGGATTGCGCTACAGGGGGATTTCAGCAAGTCCTCCGGTGCGTGGAATCCCGTAATCCTGTGGTAGTCGATCACGTGATGTGCAGGGTCAGAACCTGCCTGCAGTGTGCGCCCCTCGTTGAGCGGTGTTCCGTTCTTTACTTGCAACAGCGATCTGACACCGTCAGGTAGCCACCATTGTAAATCCCTGCGCAGTGCCGGAGTGTCGGGTCCTAAAAATCGCATGTTTTTCTTTTGCGGCTTCCGACGAAGCCAGTCATTGCTAGCGCTAGTTGGATTAATCCGTAGTTGCTTTTCGTTGCATTCTGCATCGTGAGCATGTTGGAACCACAACGATAACAAGGCCTCAACCTCCTCAGGAATAGCAATCCAAGATTTTGAAGCGTTATCTTTTTTGACCGTTAGGCTAACTTGTTCGTGATGGCTTTCGCTATCTTGACTTTTCCCACCAGCACCCTCAAGTTGAACATCCATGAACCAAGAAAACGTAGTGATCCCATCCTCGAAGCGAAATAAAGTATTCATAACAACTTCTATGGCATTCGCAACCGTAACTGCAGGCTCAGACGCTAGGCTTCTCCATTGACTTAGTCGCCCTAAATTCTGCCGGATTTTGACGAGTGACATTGGTTTCTCGGATTTGTTTCGAATACAAAGCTTTGGGTTTCCTCCAGCAATCACCCCTAAAGTCGATTCTAAATAGACAGTCTTTGCTCTGCCCGGTGCGGAGATTGTCGATGCTGTCCCCTGGTTAAGCTGCTGGGTAACTAGTTCCGTGCATTCGGCATTCTTTTTGGGCCTTGGTCCAAAGTTCTCTGGACCTTTCAAAAGTGCTCTCGCTAGCCAATTTAGTTCAAAACCCTCTTCCAGCTTCCTTGTGTAGGGTTTTGTCGAAATCCCACGTCGGATGAGTGCCCGAACAAGCGTCATTATCCCTGTTGCTGCGAGTTGAGCCATTGAAGCCGACCTAGAATTTGATATAAGCGAAGCCAGTCAGTGTTTTATCTTGCTAAAGCACGAGTTTGATGAGGTGACTATATTACCAGTGCAGTCCTCTTAAGCCAATGAAGTTCAGTACGAATCCGGCAATGCTGATAATCGTTCCAGCTACCGTAACAACGCATGTTACCGGGGTCGGATAGGATAACGCTGGGTCCTTGGGTTTTTGACGGTGTGATGTCATGACAAAATCGGCAGGGCCAGTAGCAAAAATCGCGAATGAGTCGAATTTTTGGTCGTTTATGACCCCGCGTTTTTGCAGCCAGAAGCAGGTCATTTCTGCATCTTCTGCATCTTTGCACTTCACCCAAGTGTCTTCGTGAGTGCTCTGCTCGACAACGCTGGCGCAGATGCACATGCCTGCGCTTTGCAGTAAAATCCCAACTGCACATAATGCTGCATGTGACGGTAAGTAAATCATCATTCAGGAGATTAACAAGGGTAAATAGTTACGATATGCGTAGTCCCGGACTGTAAGGCCTTGTTTTCTAAACTTCCAGCGTGGATGATATGTTGCCAATCCAGCGATTACGAGCACACCCAGCTGCACAAACACGCCGAACACTGCGGCTATATATAATTCCCAGGGTTTCGTCATTACCCCTAGATTTAGCGAGATGTTAGGAGCCGCTTTGTTATGGTTGTCTGCACCGTTTTCTTCCGGCTCTGAATCTGAAGATGGTAACCTCAATTCGTCCGATTCCTGCGCTTTCAATGGCAGGGACTTGATGCCTTCAGATGTGGTGGAAGCGCGCTCCAGGTCTGCCAGTGAGGATCTTTTTCGTCTGAATACGGAAGAAACCCCAAGGGGTGCAGTCGGCGATATCTCAACGGTTTGTATAATTGTCGCTGATGGTGGCGCCCCACCGCAATCATCTTCACGAACACCACTCGTTGGGGCCCTTAGACCTGCAATCCTTCGAAATATTCGATGAACGAATGAGCCTGTATACCGCCAGCTCATTTCTGTGAGGCTTCCGTGCTTCCGACGCTCAAGGAGTCCTATATCCGTGGCCTCTTTGAGTGTCAATATTCTCCATGTCTCCTGGGAGCTACCCTCCGTAGTTTCTTCGGTACTTTGTGGTAAGCCTTTCCGCACAAATTCTGCCGGCAGTTTGTTGAAAAAAAGGAATTGTTCGATGTCAGGAGCTCCCATCACTCTAACAATGGCATCGCCGTTCCAGATTTCGCAGACTATAAGTGTGGAGATATGCATTAGCCGTACTCTAATGAATCCGAGAAATTGCATGTTGTAAGACCTTCATGTGAGGTAGACGACATCAACTCAACCTCCGCTGCCGCACGGGTTTCCCTTACTCGACCGATGAGGCTTTTTAGCCACGAAGGACCTCCGACTCTAACAGCACCAACGATCGCAGTGATGATTCCCAAAGGTGCCATTGCGAAAATAACGCTGTCAAGCCAGGTAGTCGAATAGCTCATGAATTGCTGGGCGAATCGTTCCCCGAATAGTGCCAAAAGGCTGTAGTAAGTGGTAAATAATAGCCCTATACAGTCTCGCCCTTAGAAAAATTGCGAGTGAATCCTTACGGGGATAAATCTGAAACCAAGTTATTTGAAAATTCATCTCCATCACGCTGCTTTTCATCTTGTGACGATGGGGAGATTGGTGAAACCGGCTGTTGAGTGCCAGTGATCACAGCAATGCCGCCAATGATGCGGCCTAGCAATAGGAACGCCGTTAGAATTCTATAGCATTGAGCTGGTGAGAATCGTGGTGTGCTAGAAAGAAGATTAATAGAGTCCGACATAGCGTTGATAAGTTTAAAGTAAGGCTGATATGACGGATCAGATGCTAGAGGACTGTTAGGATTGTGCGCTTGAGTAATTTCGGAAGTTGCCTGGATTCAAATACAACTTTAGGCTGTCTCGTTAGAGCCGCATACACCTTGACGGATCGCGTATCTGGTCAGGTTCGTTGGTGATACAGCATATGGACATCGGACTTGTCAACGTTCTGGGCCTTGAGCAGTGTCCAACTAGTCTGATGGAAGAAAAAGCATTGAATTCGGACTTGATAAAGCGTGGGATGTCTGGCGCAGGAAGAGCGGGGTCGCAAAACAGCACCAACTAGAATTGACAGGGACGTACCAGCATCACCTAATGCGGTAGGTGACACTGATAATATGTGCTTTTACAACAGGCGAACCACGGCATTAGGAAAGATCTCGCGATCGGGGTCTGCAGTTCGCTAGTGCTATAGGGCAATACGGGGTATTTGGTACCGCCTACCTGGCACCCATCCCCGCACTAGAAGTTGTAGTCAACTATCGACTATCAGGTACGGATGTTTTGCTATTAACGGCGCTAACCAAGGAAACATTCAAGCCGGTGTGATCAAATGTGCTCCATAAGCAATTTGGAGGATAGAAATTTGGTTTTTACCCATTCATTAGAGTAGCTGAAGACCAATGCAGACCAAATGCAGGGCAGGCTCTAGATGCCAGAAAACCGACAGTTAGGTTCTGTTGAAACAGCGCGTTTTGAATTGAGACTATACCTTTTCCAAGTTCCAGGCCAGTCCGGAGAACATGTAGGTATGTCGCTTCTCGGCCAGCCCCAGTGAATACGACGAGTATTGTGCGAAGCCAGTCAGTGTAACTCCGATTGGCTAAACGTCTAAGACATGCACAATCTACCCCCCCCCCACTCACAGGATCGGTTGATTCGATCCCACGGACATAGAAATGTGACAAGAATTAATCAACGCCACCACATCTCCTCGCGTGCAGATGAACAATCGTACGATCAACTGAACCTCCACACCCTCCACACCAAAAAACATTCCGATGCTGTAGTTATGTTCGTCTTCCTACCAGTTTAACTGAATAACTGAGTCTTGTTTCATTTTTACTTTACGATAAAAAGCGTATGAAATTATTAGAGATGAGCAAACATCTACCCGCCGTCATACTGCATGCATGGATTGCAAGTCACCTGGAGGGATCGAAATGTGAGAGAATCAAGGATATCCTCTGTTGTCTCGATGTCGTGCATCGAGTGGTCCAAGCCTACCAAAAATTAATCGATCTATCCGACGGATCCAACCGGATCCAATCCATCCATCTAACTCCGGCATTTAGGTCCAAACTTCTGAGCGGCTGAAAATAGTGAATATGCACTCAGAACCGCTGGTTTCAGCAGATTATATGTTATCCAGTGTCTTGGTCTTTAATTCCGGCCTGAAATTAAAGACCAAGTTTCTACAGTATTTGGCTGCTGCCCGTTGTGGGAGCCGTTTTGTGGCTTAGGTGTTTGACTTGGTATAGTTTTAGACTCTAGCCGCATTTCCTGTACCATCGTTATCGATTAATCGCAACAAGGTGTAAAAATATTTCCTACTGTTGAGGAAAATTCATCGTCTTTAGCACATAACTCTTACATGTACTTGAAATTTATATGGCGATCTAGAGATCTGGCATAAGTACTTCTACTTAACATGCTTGCGGCTCACTGACGTCATGACGATTGTGTTGAGAGACGTCGAGGGTTGCGAGATGGAGATGAGATGGCACGTAGCTTACGTGGATCACGTGGGCGCTAGAGGGATAGACTTCGTTCGGTAGAGCCTCAATTCAACCTGCATCCTTCTCTCTCTAGCCATACATCACTCTAGCAACAATACCGCAAGAACTCGATAATAAGGCACAGATCTAACTTGCGCAAGCCACAACGGTAATCTAAGGCTCACGTGCGAGGACTGGCGGCCTAGCTACTTCGCTACAAGTTTAATATACGTATAGCACCTTATTATCGAGTACAAGTTATTACTACTTCTCCGTAGCGCTCATTCGGAGCTCTTTCCACCGACTCCTACTAACGCGTTGAACGGCTAATGGATGGTACCACACAGCGCTAGTGACACACAGGACGAGACATTTACTCATACCACTCTTCCGTTTCTCACACCATGTCGTTGGGGATTGAGAGATCTTGGACATCGAGTGCTTCCCTACCATCCAGAGCTTCACTCTTGATGATTTCAAGCTTGGTCATTATGACGAGCGAGCCTTCCTGTTCACCTCTTCACATCCCGGGACCTGTGAGCAGAAGTGTTGGGGGTGCCCTTATACAATGGCATGTACAGCAATCTGGAAAATCTTTTACCCGTGATCTAACTAGGTTCAGGGTATCCATCACGTCCTCTAACATGCAAACGCTTTTGTGTTGGCCAAAGTTTGAACGATCTCTGAGCGATAGTAGTCCTCTTTCGCTCAATCTCGGTGCGCCGGTGGTATCTGGACGATTTCATTGGAAATGCTGCTAAGCAGGCTCGAACCAACCAGTTGTAGGATGTATGGAGGCCTTTCGAGCAGGACAGATGCCGGACAGATAAAGGGCCTGATTGCCAAACAAGGCGAGATAGCATTAGACAACCGTCATGTCCGCCCGGTGCTGTTGGGGACTTCACGACTCTCCGCCTAGGTCAAAGAGTTAGGCTACCGTCAACTGGAGTGTGATGCGGTTGGTATCGGATCGATTACTCGTCGATATCAAAAGTTCCCAAACACCTCATTTCAGGAAACAATCCGAGACATCACCTAGGTGCACCAATTGTATTTGGTTACCATGAAGTCTGATATGGAAATTTCGCACGGACTCATTCGGTATTATAACGAGTAATCTAATCTAATCAATCTAGACGCTGTCCGGTAACTTTTGATATTGACGAGTACTGGCACCATGGGAGTAATATGTACTTCCATCCCACCTCAAAGGTCGCGGTTCCTGCGAAAAACCGTTCTATTGTCATCAAGACTACCGTTGATCGAAGCCCCAGAGTTTCCCGCACACAATCTATTGGTGTAACACAAATGCTGAACTCACCCAACTTTAACGGGAATCTATCTGGGGTTGTGTATACTTATAGAGAACGCGCTCGCCGGCATATTAGTTCTTCGGACAGAAGCGACAGCATCGATCTGCCCAATAATTACGATCTCAGCCTCACCACGTTCTGCTACGGGAAGCACAGATACTTTAAAAAACTCCTTGGAGCGGATTACCTTTCATTGCTTGCCGGGATTTGGAAAATCAGGAAGGTGTGGACGGTTTCTTGTTCTACCTTTCCACATCAATCGAGATTCTCACCGTCTCGCTCACTGTGTCTTTTACACTACTCTCTGCTACCTGCTGCTTTTGCTTAATATCTACAACCTCCTCACCGATTCCGTTTTATGGATCACTGAGTATGCCATCCGAGTCTCTAATCGTCTTAACTTCCGCCATCCGTCTAGATCTGTCCGCAAACCCATGTCGCTTTGGTATTATTATGAGCTTTGACGCTCGTATTCTGTGTTTCGGAGATGATCTTGAAGCTGCGATTGACACGCTATGGGTGTTAGAAGGCTAGGTATATGATGAGCTCAAGGTCGTTCCTCTAGCTACGGTTGAAAAAGATGGACCGGAGGCGACTCTCTAGTAAGGGGGATTATTTGCTCGTTATTTATGTTAGCCAGAGTCGCCGGCAGGGCCCCGGTCGAGTGATAGCCAGATGGTTTATTACAATTGTACACTAAGACGAGAGAATTATTTGAGAGCTTAAAGAAATAGATCCCAGATTTACCTTCTTTCTGTATCATAATTTCGGCAATTGAGAGCTTCCACCTCAATTCTATTGTTGACCAGTAGCAGGAAGGAGTTTACTGCCTATTTTATTATACCCCATTGCTTGCGCACGTGGGAGTGGAGTAATCGTGAGAAAGATGTTGTTGGGTTTCTTTCAATAGTACGAGCGTTTTTGGTAGGTGCGCGGATGTGAAGCCTATTTAGCAGTAGCCAAATGCCTCGAATAACCTTATCCCGAGTCACCCAGAACTGAGACCTCTCGTTCGACCAATGCGTAGGCCAGGTGAATGCTTCAGCCGGTATTAAGTGGAACCATGTTGAGCGACGTTGAATGTGTGAACGCAGCAATACTATCATGGCATCCGTTGCCATGGAGGTTTATGGGGACATATCGGTAACAAACACCCGAACAAAAAGCGCGAAAAAGTACCAAATATTGTCCGTTAAAATCTTTGCAGCGGTGACTGAATCTTTTAAGTCTTCTTTACATCTCCGTTGGCGACATATGGAGGTAAAGAGGGGGTAGCCCAAAGCAGGTACAAATCTGAAGTGATTTTATAAAACTCCAGTTACATAATTACCTTATACCTGCCATGAGATTAATAGTGCATTTTTAGCTGTCCCAGGGCTAAGAGACTTCCGTCCGTTCGCAATAGTTAAGTAGAGCTCTACTCTGAGCTTGCTTGGTTCCAGGCAGTTAACCTGTAATCGATTCTACATCATATTACGGATAGAAACAGTCTGTCCACCGCCAGTTTTTCGGGGCCCCACACTATCGTGCAGTAACGAGCAAGATATTTCAAGACCAGGGCCCAACCACGGCGACCGGATGTGACAGCCGTTGCAGGGGTTGTGATTAACCTCAAATTTAGCAGTAATTTGACCCAGCACACAATCAGGTGGACTCCCCTATCGCTGGATCATCAGTGGATAACTTACAATACTATGATGTGCGGTTGATATGGTTTGTAGGTGTAGCCGGAGGTCATCACTCGGTCACAATTATCATGAGACCATCACGGAAGACCACAGGCACTTATAGTTCAATAATTCCTAGGACGTCAAATCTCAGTCCAGTACAGGCTCGGACAAGTCGTACTTCTTCCACCCCTGTATCACACTCACTCGACCGTACACAACCATGCCCAGCCCAGAAACTCCCAAAATTCCACGCCTAGTGACTCCCGCCGAACGCACTAGAGCACACTTTTTAATTAACTAGATAGAGGCTCAAAACCTTGCACGATAATCCGGATCTAAACAAGCCGCAGGCGGCTAGTTTACATTCGCTAGCTGATTAAATATGAAGGATAAACCTACCTAGGACCTCTCATAAGGTTGTACAAATTCTGGGAGTTATTACGCGGCCGCGCCTCGTTGATTTTTACGGTATGTTGTGCCTCAATCAGCTTCCTTGATCATCGGCCAGCATCAGTTATCTGCCCTGCCTGCTTCCGCACCCGCCTATATGTATTCCGATGTCTACAGATTAGGTACTTATGGGTAGTTGATAGTATATAATTGAACTTTGTAGTATTTGCTTATTTTATTTTTGGATGTACTGGGTTAGGTTTCTAGCGTTGGTGTCGTGGCTCGTCGGATACTAGCCTACTCACGAGAAGGTGAGTTTAATCGGATCCGGACTAAAATCTGTCTTAGGCGGGGGCTAAATCACTTATTAGATTATTCTGCTGGTGCACAGTATGTCCGAATCGTGATGCTGGGCATGAATGCAAATAATCAAATTCCCACAATCTCACCTGGCACCAATACCAAGGTTACAGATCCGAGCATAGAAAGAGCGTCTTCTTGCATGTTATTGCCCATACCTTCCTCGGAGTCTTAATTACTATCTTCTATCGATGTTTCTCTTTGTCAGAATTCCAGGGCCGTAAGCAACCACAAACCGCGCACCCCACAACCCCCTCCCCCCACTACTTAGGTCCCGGCCACCCACCCTGACCGCTACACCCACTCCACCCCTCAAAGTCAAAATGGCACATCGGCAAGTGAGGCGGGCAGCAAGAACTCTTGCCACCATCCGGCGCTGCGCAGCAGATATCGCCCTTCTTGCAGCATAGGTTTGGAGGATTGGTGCCGCAGAGGGATTGTCCGAATGGACACCAGGGGAATGCGAGGGCAGTGGTGACGGCGGGGAGGAGGATGAGAGGTATGATGGCGTGGAGGCGCATTCTAGGGATATATTAGTTAAGCTTCGAGAGGGGAATTGGAGAGGAGTACGGTGCTATTTTGTAGGTGCGATGAATGTTGGGGTGGGAGGGAGGAGAGGCGAGGGGTCTACTTAAGACATGCGCAGGTCTCAATCACGAGGCTGCGCACGTATGCATCTATGTAGGTGCCCACGTGTGTATGCTTGTACCCGCTCTCTTGCCTATGTCCAGCTTCTGCTTCCGGAAGGTGCAACGCGCATACTTCTCAAATCGCTGGACCTCCCGGAGTGCTTCGTGAGCTGCTTTGATTTTAATAAGTACCAGGGGATCCCGTGCATGCATATCGAGAGAATGTGGGTTCCCAGACGAACCACAGCTGTCGTTATAAAGGTAGGACAACGAGAAGGGAAGAAAAAGCCCCAAGCGGTAATACACACCTGGAATACGGCGATGCTTGTGCTAACTGTGAACCTCGCATGCGACTAGCCAGCGGAAGAAGGTAGAGACAACCTGATGAGACAATCAGAGGAGGGAGAGAAAGATGATGATGATTGAACTGTCTATCGTACAGAGAGAGAAGAAGATAGACATATATAAGGAAAGAAATCATCTCAAGCACTAAGAACGAATCACTAAGAGAAAAGCACTAATCAGGCCCGAGGCTCGCGGGGAGATAGGCACCGCACCAAGCCCGAGGCTGGCGGGGAGATAGCTCTGTACCAAGCCCGCTAAGTCTTGTGCATGCCTTAGTCCCAATGGCCTGCGGGCTAAAGTTAGTGCCCGCCTTAGTACCGGTAGCCTTCGGGCTAAATCCCTTAGTCAACACAACCCTAACGGCCCTCCGGGATGGCTACAACTGAACAGACACATCACGTTCATGTACGTCACAGTCGTCTTACATCCCCCAACTCTTCTGCCTACCACCCACCCCTCCTACGTACCAACGAGGTACCTGCCTCCAAAGTCCAGCTAGATCTACAACGACGGCAGCCCTGCCGCCAGCGGCCCACTCGGACAGAGCGCTTTGGGAACGACTGTGGCGGTCTGTGCCAAAGCTGCTTTCAATAACTAGTCTACTGAATCATACGCTGATGTGGGCAAGGTTACACTCCTGTTAAGTGACCCACGAGAACGGTAATTGTCTGCTGAACACTCGTGACTGATATGTTGAGAGTCAAGGTCGAATCACGGAGTTTGTGCTACGGAAACTTCAAGTTGTTGGGATTATCTGCTCGACGCCGCACCGATAGAGAGTAGAGCGGCCAATTAGTCCTTGTCTTGTGTATACTGCACGAGAGGTAGATAAGATACAGCATCGCTACTAGACTTGCCACTTCCTACTTTTCAACACAAGTAGACAAATAAATATTATGCCAGATTACATCAAAAACTCTGCAAAAGCGCTTGTCAACCAGAAAGTTATTGTTTTGCCCATTCTTTTCTATCTTGGAAAATTTCACCAGCGGTAAACCCTTGAATCCAGTTCCCCAACAATCAATCACTCTGATTTTTCAAGGTAACGCATTTGGCTCGCATCTAATATAGGGTTAGAGAGGTAGTTGCTCACATTGGTTTTGAAACCCGTCATCATTCTGCGGTCCTTCGTTGAAGGTTCCTCGGGAGACAGACGGAGTGAGAAGGTATTCTGCTCAAGCAATCTTACTATCTCCTCATAGTCGTTTTTGGACGCAAGAAAGTAGTGACCTGTTATACTCGGTTTTTGAATTAACATCCGGGCCAGCAGAAGCTGTATCACAACTTCATGGCCTACCCCAGATCCCAGTAAAAGCGGTGTGGCCATATTCATCTTTTGAATCAATAACAGCACTAATTGTGATATCAGAGCCAACCCGTTCATGATCAGCGATAAGCCGTGTCACAACTGATGTGAGGTCATATGCCGATGCGATGTGAAGTCGCCAGTAGGGTTCGTTGATATCATCGTACATTAAATCTTCGCAAGGCTTGCTCTGGTAGTCCGAAAAATCCGTACTGTGAATTTGCAGTTTCGGGGTGTCATCTGAGAGGAATCTCATCCTGAAGTCCCAAAGCTGCAATGACTTGCTGGTTTCGTCCGGTTTAATCGCAACATCCGCAGCATGGAGCACCCAGTTTGTCACTGAATAGTAAAGAGGTGACTCTTCACTCATGGATTCCGTATCTAGGTTGATATTTCCGGAAAGTTGTGTAACTATAGCTTTAACGTCAGTATTGAGAGAATGCAGCGGAGCAATCAAATCATTACAGGCCAGATTCAGAGTCCTGCGACAGAATTGGAGGATTCGTTTTTACATGAGCAGATGTATTATGAGCATGAAGTTGGCAAATTAAATGTGGTAACTTACGGCGCGTGATGGATATGGCGGTATGTGCATCCCTTTTGTTTACCAAGCACGAGGTAATCCAATGGTCCCTGGTGTACAAGTCCTCTTCGTTCTGGAATAAAAATTCTTTCACAGACAAATGTGTGAACTGCATTTTCCGTCTAGAATTTCAACCAAAGGACCACATATGTCAATTATATCATCCTCCGTAACCATTAACTTCTTTGAAGGATCGAAGGCTTCCTCTTCATCCATGGTGGCACAAGCATATGCCATCTCATTGAACATTAGTGGCTGTTTGGCTAATGCAACCCATTTTAAGATTCTCTTTCGCAAGGCAAGTCTCATGCGCACAGCGTGCCCACGCCAATCACCATCCAGCCGGAGGAGCATACGTTCATATATTTCATACAAGCCATGTGGAGGGGCCTCCAGAACTTTTAAGATGTCAGTTGTTGACGAAGATTCGAACTCTTCTATCATCAATCCACCATACCGGAACATGCCGGCGGAATTCTTTGTGACATCCTGAATAACAGTATCCTTGCAATCGATAGCTTTAAGGCGTGGAAGCTCATTAACACTTCGGATCACGAATTTCTTGATATCTCCTTTGACGCTCATCCAAAGTGAAGATACATCGGGACTTTTATCAAAAATTTCAGATATATCTTGCTCTTTGCGGCTGGTAGCAAAGAACCGCAGTTTCTTGAGCTCCTCTGCGGCCAGAGAAATCAAGAGTTTCAGGAAAATCGAGCGATCAGCGAGGCACTCATCAAGTGCGTCAAGTATGACAAGGATTCTGCCAGTGGTTGGAAATTCCCGAACCATCTCGGTGAAAATATTCCAAAGAGTTTTGAAGTCGGCGCAAGTAACAGCATTGCTCTTTTGGCGCGCCTGGTTCAGGATATCAAAAAAGATTTTCAGCGGTGTATATGCGACGAGTTGATCAACGAGGTTAGCTGTTATCGCTGCGGCAGATGAAGTTGAGGATTACCTTCCTTGCAGAAGAAGTATATGATCCGGCATCCGTTTTTTGTTGACATGATTTTACGTGACTTCTCTAAAATAAAACTCGTGAGTACAGACTTGCCGGCACCTAAGACGTTGTTAGAAGCTGCGATACATCATAACCACCCGCACGTTCGAGTTTGGTAGATTGGTTGCCAGTTAACTAGTTGCTTTAGCCACCCGCCCCTTGGGCACCCACTAGGTTCAGGTAGCTAACCGAGCACTTTGCTACTCAGTGACCACTTGACATAACGGGTATTGCAACCAATCTAATTAAATCGAGAGTCTAGAGATGAGGCTTAAGAGTTCTAGCAATGATTGAGTGCACATTCATACCTGGTAGTCCGTAGGCCCAGAGATGTTGCCGTCCCCGGTCATCCTTCAGCGCTTGGTATTCTTCAGTCTCTCTAATCCAAGTGCAAGTTCCCTCCATCCACTTTGCGCGATGTTGATCGAACTCGAGATTGGCGTTCTCTAACGCACCTAACCATTCCCGACACATCTTGAATGTCTCGCGTTCCCTTTCTGCAACCGATCAGTAACTATTTTGGATGAGGACCGTTAGCTGTAGAGATTTAACTTCAATCTCTTGTCCCAATATTGTCTTCACTTCTTCGAGACTATGTGGGATATCCAGGAGGAGTTAGTATATCAGTTAGCCAACCGGGTAGGAGTAGTTACCGGATAACTTTTCCTTCAATATGTCCTCCAAGTGCAAGTGGGTTTGCAATCCGTTAAGACGGTCCGAGCTATCTAAACATCTCGATCGGTACCAACATAGTGAGCCGGGGGTCACCACCGCAACCCGGGACGGATATCCGAATGCAATCAAGAAACCTGCAGTCTTAACCCGGGTCGGCACCCACAAGAGTCGGACAGTACCTAGAATTTCCACCAGAGCTGCGTTATTTGCAAGTTCGCGAAGTTCGCCCTCATATTTGGCGATGTCATGAAGAAGGGGCTTGAAGACGATCAAGAACGGTTGCAAAGAATTCTTTAAGCCGACTAATGCAAGCAAAGCAAGTTATCATGGCCCCAGAAGCAACCCGAATTCAAACCTCTTACCCACAAAGTTGGATGGTTGGAAGTAAGCCTTAGCCTTCACCGAAACTACTATGACTATGGCGTATAGTTTCTGTAGGGATGATGCCAGTGCCGCCAATGCTTCAGTTGTTTTCTTGGGGTGAGACGTAGAACTTTGGCTACTGTAGCTTAGAGTAGATGATGCATAGATGCTGTAGTAAAATTCGCCCTTCGCCATTGTGGTAGTGATAGTCTCCATGGCCTCTTCCAAGTTTTCCAATGCCTCGTAGTGGTTGAGAGCTACCTGCATGAGTTCTTAGCAATATGCTACAGCTAGGTACGGTTCTCTCGGCAATGTCAAGAGCAAGGACAGGAAAACAACAAAACAGGTGGAATGAAAATAGATCTTCATACCATAATGAAAGTCCGTACCCCCGTCCACACAAGGGCTGTTATATCAGGACGATGTTGAATGGCCACATCAACAATCGTACAGTACTTGTCCATGATTTTCAATATCTTAGTGATTTTTTGCTGGGCCGTAGAATTTTCCTCCCATGTCAAGTGCTTGCCTGATTTCTTTCACCGCCGACTCCGCCTTATCCCCGGACGGTTTAATACCCTGGCTCTCATCTGCAGTAAGCTTTTCTCGAGCCAAGGTGCATGTGCGCTCAAGCATCTGTCGAGGGTCGAAATGCTGGGCATCAAGCTCGGCCACGGCTGTTATAGAGATCTGTAGAGGCAGGATCGGGGGAGTCGCAACCGGTGAGTCCTGCCCGCATTCCGTCTCATCGGCAGTTTGACTATCGGCAGGTAGTGTATAGCTCGCCGGATAATCGGGTCGTGGCAGCGGTTCAGTGCTGGGGGCTGGTGAGGACTCTCGAGAGGGCTCCTGGGACCGTCGTTCGTTTCTCCCGTGCCACTTCTCACGAAGTGCCTCAAGAGGACGCTTCAAACGCATTTCTAAAGTGTCTATCAACTAGAGAGAGCTAGTTAGTGGGAACCTTTCGCTTCTGTCGTGGAATATATCGTTGAAGATCGGGAAGCTTATCGACCGTGAACTGACCACGCCGCTAAATAGGTGTGGGGTATCAGCCGTATTAAAAGTACGTTGAATATTTAAAGCGCTAATGCTACCAATAGCATATTTCGGCAGTCGATGGTGGGGGACATAAATTGGCAGCTAGAATAAACGTGGAGTTGCAACCGCACGTCACGTGAGTTGGGGTTATCTTTCATGTGATCGTGTCTACACCCAAATACTCAAGTGGTTCACATTCAAGGAATCAATAGAATAAGTGCTAAGCCAAAACAGGATCCGGGGCCCACGTGGTCGGAGGGTAGTGCGTTCCAATATAGTCGAAGGATCAATAGAATAATTTCAATCGAAAGCAGGATAAAAGGTTCAATTAAGAAAAGTCCTTCCTCATCATCCTCCAGGTTGTCAGAGCCACACCTATCATACACCTCCCCAGCACGCCTCCACAGTCCTTTATACCCCTTCTTACTCCACCAGCAATGAACATCTAGAGTCATAGGATCGGTGACGCTGCCGAGCAGGCGGGCATAGTCTTACTCAGGGCCAAACCTAAACACCCCCTCCCGACATTCGCGATATTCGCAAACGACCCCACCCTTTCCCTCTCCACAAAAAATACCTCCATTCCAGCATCTCCCAAGCCGAAACACTCCTCTATCTCTTTCTCTATGTCATTATCGTAATGTACTGCGAATGGCCCCAACATGCAACGCCTTTCCCCACAGCTGAAACCGTATATCGCTAATGGTGATCTGTTCGTCTTCGGAAGTGGTTTTGCCGTCAATGCCGCAGCCCGTCGCGCTCGAAATTGATAGTACTATAAACTGTTAATAGAGAATCAGTACTACGAACATCCTAAAAGTTGGGTGAGGTGGGGTAGTCATACGGAATAAGCACTAATATTTAAGTCCTGAGACTTCAGCAATGCGTAGTTTCTTCATTCCAATCCAGGTTGTTGGTGTACTGAATCCTCGGTGTCTTCTCGATGGGGCGGAACATACTTGCCCGCCCACATCCTCGTGTTATCGATACATGATACTGATGACTTTAATTATAAGACTCGGCACAAGTCTAGGGGAGCTTCGTTTGATGCCGCAAAGTCTACACTTGTCAGCACCAACGTCTCCCAAACCCGCTCCTGCGGCGGCACAGTCTTCAAAACCTCGGAACATCGCTCCCGGGCCCCAGGAGCCCCTTACGTATCCTCTCTGAGAACGCCTCGTAGTTTGCACCCGTTAGTACTACCTTCCCCCTAAACCTCCGGAAGGTAATATACCGGCCGCTGTTCTCTCGAACAGGCGTCATCCCTTCGCTCTTGCAGGAGTATCTCGTGATGCTTCCACGGCCGAATTCGTCGAAATTGCATAAAAAGTCGTGTTGGGTAATGGTTGTGACGTCGTGTGTCTGTGCAAAAGTTGGGTAGAAGTGGTAGAGAAGGCTGCGTGGTGAGGTGAGGTGAGGTTGCGGTGCGAAAGCCAAGGATCGATCCTCAATTACTAAGCCACAAAAACTGCTCTTACACAACTATGTCTTCTGGTGCCACATCAAGCCTTAGATCACGCTTGTTTCGTACTTTCCTAAACCATTCGAGAGAAGGGAAAATATAAACCTCGTTAGTCATAAAGAGGTATTGTCTACCGTTTATAGCCGTTCACAATATGCAAACCGAGACCGTCGTTTAACCGCACTATTCCGATAACCATATAACATTCACCCAAAAAATTACTCTAATCTAAAGATATGTCCATTTATATGAAGATCTCATATCGCCTTCCCCTCAGCCATCTCTCTTAAAAACCCTCTTCCCACCAATCCACGTTTCTCTGACAGCCCTCTCATCCCTCAACCACTCACTCTCCTCCCCCAACCTCTTATCAACCACAACCCAATCCGCCCACCGCCCCCTCTCCACCGCCCCTACCATATCCCATCCCACCGCCTCAGCAGGAGCCCTCGTAAACCCCCTCAACGCTTCGCGCACTGTCAATGCCTCCTCAGGAAACCACTTCCCCCCCAGGCTCCCCACTTTCGGATCTCTCCTCTCAACCGCCGCATATATCCCGGCCAACACACTCGGTGGTTCAACCGGAAAATCACTCCCAAGCACAGGCCGCAGCTCCAGCAACGATTTCATCTTATACGCGCTTTCTCGGAGGCGCTTCGCGCCGAGTCGTGCCTTTGCGTAGTACATATCGCTTGTTGCGTGTGTGGGCTGGATGCTGGGGATGATCCCGAGGGCTTTCATGCGAGCCTGGTCTTTGGGCGATATGATCTGCGCGTGCTCGATGCGGTGTTTTCCGGTCCCCGGAGCGGCGGCGATGGCGTCGATGGCGAGGCGATTTGCAAGGTCGCCGATGGCGTGGATACAAACCTGGTACCCAGCGTTAGCCCAGAGGGCGGTGACATTCGTGAGTTCTTCGGCAGAAAGGAGCATTGTTCCCGATGTGGATGGTTTGTCGGAATAGGGGGATAGGAGCGCAGCGCCCCAGGAACCGAGCGCGCCATCAGCAAAGAGTTTTACGGAGCGGACGGTGAGCATGGGGGTGTTTATGCGGGTTGCTTCGAGGGAGCAGAAGGAGTTGTGGACGCGGCATTCGATCATAGCGTTGATGCGGAGGCCGAGTTCGCCGCGCGATTCCATGGAGGCGTAAAGGGCGCGATCTTCAGCGAGGACGCCGGCGTCGTGGAGGCCAACGATGCCGTAGGTGTGAAGCTGCTTCTGCGCAGTGGTGATATAGTGTTTTTTCTGCGCTGTTGTTGCGGGAGGGAGGAGTGCGAGGACGAGATCCATTGCGTTGTCGCAGAAGACGCCGGGAGAGGGGATGGTACCTCCGGGCGGGGCGACGGGGGAGGAGTGGAGAAGGGAGAGGATGGGGGCAGAGACCCAGAGGCAGTGTACGTCGACGCGGTAGAGGAGGATGTAAAGATTGCCTGGGAGGTCTGCAGCGGTTGGCATACCGGTGGGGAGGAGGGATTGGTCCCACCCTGTGCCCTTGATCCAGTTTTTTTGTGTTCCGGAACTGGGGTGCAAGCCTCGGTAGGCGTCAATGCGCTTGTTCACCTCTGCGCTCGTTAGTACTGCTGGGCGTGAGGGGGTGTGCAAAACAGACCCTCAAGGCTGTCGGCGCCATAGAGCTTCACGCTCCCCAGCATCTCGCCATATCCGAGGAGGTGCGCATGGCCGTCCCACAGCCCTGGCACCACGTGAGCGCTCAAATCCACCCCCCAGCCCCGCTTCCGCATCTCGTCAACCTCCATTGCTTCCGGTGCGAACACTTCCCCAAAGGTTCCGTTGGCGTTGAGGGCGAGACATCCGGGCGCTAACTCCCGGTCATCCTCGTCGATGGTGGTGATGGAGCCGTAACAGAACACGTCAGGATCGTCAGGGCGGAGTGCAGGGTTCTTGGTGCCGGGGCGGAAGGGGACATAAGTTTTGACGTGGAAACGCAAGGAGGGAGAGAGTGTGAGAGCTATGAAGATGGTGGGGATGGAGAAGAAGAGGAGGAGCTGGTAATTGAGGGCTGGCATTGGTGCGGGAGGTGGCGCGATGGAGTTGTGTTAAGGTTCCGCTAAGGTTGCAAAAAGGATTTGCACTCGGGTTGCAGGGGGCGCGGGTAGGCTAATGCACGACATCCACGTTGCGGGAGTTGCTCGCGGATGCGGGAGTTGCCGAGCGATCTGCAGAGCTCGTGGGAGAACGGATCTCTTATCTGCCAATGGGGATGAGCCACTGTCGGAAGCCAAAAACACAGCTAAACACAACTTCTGATGCTCGCAGACCCCTAATTGCCCATGCTCGCATGCACTCCTGCGCAAGGCTGACTTCTCCGTATTCTACCGCAACTGATCCTGCCTGTCTTGGCCTTGGTTGCATGTTGGTCCAGGGTGGAGGTTGTGAAGTAGTTCGTTCGTATTAGTGGTCAGCTGTTGACCCCCCCCCCCGACTTGACAGCATTACTTGGTTACATTTGAGATCTTAAATGCCAACCAGAGGCTACAACCTTATCTGCCATGCCGGTACTGTACGTTATGGACGCAAATACTTCCCTTCCATCGCTATGGGTATGTGGAAAGAAAGAGAAGCAGTGGATGAGAACCTTAATGAGTAGAAACACACCGTGGGCACAACAATAAGTATACGGAATTATCTGGTTGCGAACTCGAGTGAGTGATCACTAGTGATCTCAACTTTAAGACCGACTTCCGTATCAGCGGCATACACAACAGCAGCAAGGCTAGTTGAACAGTTTAATTGTTGATGCAGAATCCCCTGCCTCCGAAATGACCGTACGAACAGTTGGGATTGCTGTACTTGAATCATACTGTCTGTTGTACCTTTCCTACCGAGCTCTAACATCTACAACCTCCTTTAGTCTCGTTCACCCCTAATACACTATCTCTGCTGTGGGGAAGTGTGTATGTACTTTGTGGGGCAGTATTCTCTGAGTCGCTTACAAGAAGCCTACCAGCTTTGAAATGTCAAGATACCTCATTGAAGATATACTACACACGACGGTCATACTGAAGTTCAGGCGTGTGGCTCTATATCTCTATATTCCAGGCGTTGTACACAAACTTTGGCCACTGCCTGATGCCTCATCCCGGTGATCGTTCGCTCCGGGTAAAGCCTCAGGAGACCACAAAATCCCTTTACCACACATTAAGCCAATAAGTCTCCATCTAGCTCTGACCCTTATTACTCTCCTAGCCTCTGGGTACTCTCCTATACCGTTCACCTCTGTTCACTTACTGACTATCTTCGGCCGGAGTAACGGAGGCCCAGCACCGGGTTTGCATGAACGAGCTAAGACCCATTACCATTTTCAAGCTCCGTACTAGGATGTTTGTGATGGTAGGCAGTAAATATAAGTGCAGTTTTAACGTTGGCGAGCTCATGGTTAGCAGTTAGTAATGAATGTTCAAGTTCGTGCACAGCAGTACTTGTTTGGAGAAGCAGCTTGTGTACTGTTGAAGTATCTTTCCTTTGTCTAAATATGAGGAGATACATGGTGGTGACTTATGCTGCTTTTTCCGCTGTAGACGGTTTGCACCGCCTCGGCTAACGCAAACTAGAAGCGCGCGACTTTTAAGGCGAGGTACGAGGCCCAAAATCACCGCTTTTAATCTAGCGCGAGACAACTCCATGGATGCAGATCCGACACGTGAGTATATGTGGTATACTTGTATAATACTCTATACTTGTACCTCCCACTTGCTACTAGCGAACTTGACATATGATGTACTAAACTAAGCGGTCTTTCTTGCTGTGTAGAACACCGCAATTGCAACCACACGAGCACATACTCGGTACTGGAATTTGTAGAAACAACAGCATAAGCAACCACCATGTATATTCACGTACTACTATAGCGTCGAGGTACTTTAATAACTTACAGTGCGTATGCTGTTGTTGCTCCCAACCCCACCTAGTACCGATTATATGCAAGATATCGACTTAGGCGCAACATGAATGTTGTATCACCAACGTATGCAGTAAACTTACGGAATTTGTGTCACAAGCGTCTATTGGACCCAGGGAGACGACACCAGGGTATGGGTAGATAGTCCGATTACAGACAGCTGAAGTATCTCTACTTGATTCTGGATTGGGTAAACGGCTGAGGACGAAAATAGATCGTATCAAGAAAACCGGGGAATCTCCTGCAAGTTCTCGTTAGGACGCGCAAGAATCTCCCATCCCACACAACGTTATCCGCCTCACATAAGGCTAAATTGCGCAATCCAAACTAGATGATTATCAAACAAGATTTTCAACTGCATTGGCGCTTTCTCCCTAGCCCTTGGTTTCATCAGACATAAAACTAATAGACTGTTTGAAGTGGCAGAATGTTGCTGCTGAGGGTGGGGTTTATTCCAATTTCCTCTATTCGCGCAATTGGGTGGGCGTGAATAATCGGAGGTAGAGCAGGGGAGAGGAATAGACATAGGTGGGCGACAATCTGAATGGAAGCGGCGAAAAAATAGTGCTACGCAAATTGTAATTTAGCATGACTCTAAAGATTCCAACTCTTCAAGATAGATAGATCTAACTGCAACAGAGCTGGTAGAATCACTAATTTAACTGGAGGTCCACACGATGGGTCTGGCAGCAAAACATTAACCAATCGCTACCTGCCAGAAACTGGGGTATATTTTAGGATGATACGCCTTCCGCCAACTATAGTCTCAAACATTCCGATACTACACCAATTACTGATACATGGAAACCTTGTGTGTGAATAGAGAGGTACCAGCTAGCCTGAACGCAAGAAAATATACGCCCACGGTTTTCGGGTGATGAAAACCATAGCATCCCTCCAACGTCATGTAATATGTAAGATTGAAGGCATTCTGTCAAGACAGAAAGACTTACATAGAAAAAAAAGATCCAGTACGAAGCTCAAAAAGCAGACTCAAACTTATCAAGATCACCACATGACTTCACTCATTCTACTGACGAAAGGCAGTTCCTCCGTCTATTCATCAACATGACAACATTGGTTCAACTCTTGCTGTTGTAGGGCAGACCTGCAGCGGTCAAAATGAGCCAGCCTGCAGCTGGAATTGAGACATGGAATTTGTAAACGTTGAGGATACTGCCTTAGCTTGCCACGGTGTAAATCCAGAGAGCCGGAGGTGGCGCTGACCATGTTGTTGAGAATACCGAGGATACTGCCACTGGGGGGTCTGGAAGAATCACTACGCAATTGCAGTAGATCTACATACGACCACGTTGCAAATTGGTCACATTATTAACGAGAAACCTTCATCCTAAATATTACTTTTGCCTAAGACTGTGCTCTCTATGGATCTGAACTGTATGCCACGAGAAGGCATCCCCTGACCGCAAGTTTAGAAGCTTGAAGTGGCATGGTATCCCTAGCACGAAACAACTAATTCCGATCCTATCCGACAGATCGAACGACGGGCTAATATTTTCTCAACCACAATCCATACAGATTACAACGGCGAGCCATGACAGCTCAGTAAGTTTTTTTGCTAGGTAAGTGCCACGGTGTAGGCCTCTTGGATAACATCTCTAGGTCTCGAACTGGATATGCCGTGTGTACTGTAGTCGATTTTGATCCAGTCTGACAGATTGAGTGACGGGCTACGATCGTTGCGAGCTGCAGTAGACTTTTTAACCCGTTCAGTATCTTGATCGGCATTAATCTATGCCTTAGTGCATTCATTATTTCCGCTCGTACAGTGGTTATATTCGCACTCGTTAAGCTTAGATCATGTGCGGTTGACTTCTACGAGTGACTTGGCATGGCCGGGGCGGAGCTTGCCGCGGCACGCCAATACGTAATTAAGGATGACGCTTTTGCTTGACAGCTGATAATAATGATGAGGAAATCGCCTTTATCTCACGCCGATGCTGTATGGGGGCTTCTGTTGAAAAAGTGGCCTCTTAGTCCATTTATCACTAGTTCAATTAATACTGTCGTCTGCCGTCCTTGAAACGAACCAGGCTCATGAGCTCAAAATCTGGAATTCGTATCGAGAATGCTGTCCATATACGCGTAGTCACCATGTATGCAGGTTGGGTCACAATTGGCTGCGACAGGGTACTTGGTAAGAACCCGTCAAACGGTTTTCAAACAGTACCAACCAATCACACTTCACAGTGGCTGTAAGAACCAAGGTTGATTGGTTCGAGCCACTTGTAGATATTTTCTGCGGTACTTCAAGGACATAAACTGCCGGCAATGAACTGATTTGGGGGTACCAAATACCAACTGTTTCTCTTCACTACAACTTGCACTTATCACTAATTGGACCCTAACCATGCCAAGAGTAGCTGCAGTATAATTTTGTATCCTAAAATTCTGCGGTAAACTTTTGCCATTCGTATCGCAAGCGTTAATTGAGCCAGCGATGTTGATAGATATTGGATGTCTGGTTACCCACTCTCGATCTCCATTCCAAATCCCGTGTACCTATCCTCGCCTACGTGCCAAACACACTGCTGATTGAACACTAGGTATGCTAAAAGAACCTGCAGCATACTCAACTTCTGCAGTAAACTTTGCCATTAGTATCGCAAGAGTTTATTGAGCCCATGGGGTGGGTACCGGGGTCTCTAAAGAACCCGAAAATGTATTCTATAAATGTATCAGTCCGGATACAATTAGTTGCCGAAAAATGTATCTCATCCAGGGAAAACTATATGTATCCGAAATGTATCTTAGTGTCACCCTACGTTTCTAATGTATCTGACTGGTGCGAATATGTATCACAAGAATAAGTATATAATGTAACTAACCTAAAATTGGGTTCTGGGACTTACAGGGATTGGGAGATACGATTCCACCACGGCCAGACCAGCGCCTGCACGTGCACACATACACACCCAGTTTTATGGGGACACTACTAAAGCATGCAATTTACAATGGCAAAAGCAAAAATAGTCTTCCCATGCCATATCTCTCACACCTGCATTGAAAACTTCAATACCATTAACAAAATCTGGTGATATTTCTGATTGAAGCTGGATACTTATTAATATGTATTTAAGACACATATCTTAATTTATCAACTGTGGACGTAACCCGCCCTAGGTATATTGAATATCGCAGGAGGGGCATACGCCTCCACTGAGGCAACAACGTGGGGACTCTCTACTGCCCGTGTACTTTACAGACAGACAATACGATATTTGATTTTGTCCGTATTCAAATTCCCCTGCATTTACATTCAAGCGGATATCAAGAGAGGTGGGGCGGCGGAGTTGGTGTGCTAGATTCGTGAAACATAAACTTTCTCACATATGCGCTGTCTATCCTGATGTCTGTTTCACCTTTTGGGAACTCGTTATCTTATGCCTGCACTCAGTCTGAATACTCTCCGAATTGAATCTTAGGGAATGTGGCTTCGCAAGCGGAGTACAGACGAAATGAGGGGTATGTTTTCTATGAGCCGAATCGTCGGGCGCAAGCCATCTTTGACCTGCATACTTCATGGTCAGACATGGGTCGGCCACCAGGCGAGAGACAGTCGCTAATACATATGTACTTTACCCACCCCTCGTCACATAGCTCAATGTATCCCCATTGATTCTCTGATAAAATGTGTTCAGGCAGTGTATCGGGATACATACTTCTATCACCTGAAGTAAATGCACCCAAAATGTATGATTTTAATGTTTCGGGAATTAAAAAATTTATATGGTATTGTATCCGGAAATGTGTCTGTAGATACATTTTCAGGTTCCTTAGAGGATAGATATCCCCTACACGCTATTGGTGCATTCGTCGATTCGGCAATTTCATTTGTAGATCAGCTGAAGTGACCAATAATATATGGGCTACATCGCCACAGCTGACGGTCTGTTGGCCAATCAGTGCCGCTCTCAGTTGCTACTAGAGAGAATTGCAACCAACCTACAAACCGAGCGTGTAGGGGATGGATAGATAGCCCAATTGTTCACAGCTGAAGTATCTCTACCTAATTCTAGATCGGGTGAAGCGGCAGGGAGATCGCAAAAACGACTATACCAAGAAACCTAGAGGATCTCTCACAAGCCCCACGCAAGAACCTAATGTTCCACACCTCCGCGTGGTTGATTCTTGCACAATATGAACTAATTGCTAGACAAAACTATACTTTTAATTGCATTAGAGTTTCCTTCGAAGGCTTCAGCATTTCGCCAACACACCGATTCCGCAGTTGTGGAAGGCGTAGTAGGTGAGCAGTGATATATCAGTCAACATCCATTGTAGGCAGTATGGAGCCGCATGAGTGGGGAGACTTCCCTGGGAGGTAGCGTGGCAAGCATGTATCGCACCGCGGTACCGAATAAAATGCAAGGATAGTTACGACTGTGTTCTCCCTTGTCAACTCACAGAACCGCGGTTAAAGTCAGTACCACTTCTTACTTTTTGTTTACAGTTATACAGCAGCATCTCTGTTGCCAACAGAGTTCTCTCTTCTTTGTCACATCAATTCCCACAAGCATAATTCATTACCTCTGGAGATTCCACGCACCTACATGCCGGTAACGAGACAAAGGGGAAGCTTACAGTAACAGATATATTTTTAATTTAAGAGCCGTCTAATTCCTTTGAATATCTATTTACTTACTCCCATTCAATTTCGTCGTTCGCAAGCTGTTAGGCAGTGATAGCTGACCGTAGGTTTACGAGCGTGTCCTCTCAGTTAAAAACATTTTTACATGCTTTCTGGCCAGAGCAATTGGCCACTTCCAGGCGTTCCTGCGACTCCAAGTAGAGAATAAGTATACTGCTCAAGAAGTGGTAGTTTGTGGCATTAGCTTTCGGCGAGGTTCTTAAATCCCAGTTCTTTTTTTGCATGGCATCGTGTGAGTTTACTCGCAGATATCCCATTTGTTTGGTATCATGATAACGCGATACATACGTTGGTTGGATGTACTAGATTTAAAATAGCAAAATCGTTGGGACGTTGCACAAAGTACAATATTGCCACACTTAGGTATTACTACCTAATAAAAAGCAAAAAAAGAAGGGGGGATGTGAGTATCCTTAGTACTAATAATGTTCACAATCGGAGCCCCTGATGCCGACGTCCTATCATACTAGGATCTTGCTCTGGTTAAGCTAATTGGATTCCAGTTATGCTCGGGGCAGCTACGGCATGTTCTGGTATCATCAAGTTCTGCAGTAAACTTCTGCCCTTCGCCTGACAAATGTTCAAGCAGCCAGCATCGGTACGGTTACCATTCTGCAGTAAACTTTCGCCTTTCGCCTGATAAACGTTCATTGCAGCCAGCATCGATGTAGATAACATTCTGCAGTAAACCTTTGCCTTTCGCCTGACAAACGTTCATTGCAATCGGCATCGGTACGGATGGTTATAGATAGTCCACTTGTCACTCAAAATCACCTTTCTTGATACCCCTTTTTCCACATCACTGCGTACTTCGCTCCGCCCGCGTACTCATACACTTCAAGTCTATCCGCTATTCTCCTCGTCCATGTCGAAGTCTCATAAACCCCGGATGCGGTCCGTTCTACTACTCCAGTCACGACATAATCAAATCCCCAAACAGAGCTCCGACGAACCCAATCAAATCCCCAAACAGAGCTCCGACGAACCCAATATTCAGACACAGACAAACCAAGACCATTGGTATATGGGTCTCAAATCCCGTGAGATCGAAGCAGAAGAATGGGGAAAACAGGAACAAACCCTCCGAAATCTCTATCGCACCGACGGGTTGAAACTTGATGATGTTAGAAGGCTCATGTACACACAATACGGCTTCTATGCAACGTCAGTATCTCCATTATTAATTTATGTAAGTCAAGTCTTATTGATAGATACTGTAGGGTGGCACAATACAAACACCGGATTTATACGATATGGAAAATAAAAAAGAACACTTCCAGACGCAAGACCTTCGAAAAGAAGCAATTGGAGCGATCACAGAATAAATCTGGGTACTCTGGGGCTGACATTGTTTCTATTGGTGAGTGGCGAGCTCTCAAGTCTAGTTGAGCATACCTACTAACTAAGAGCTATAGTAGCATCTTCCTGCGTATCGTACCAGACTCAATCAGCAAATTCCAACCTCAATATTAGCCCCAAGATTTGCTCGCAGGAAAATACATCTGCCACGATAGAATCCATGTTCCAAATATCGGCGCCAGCGACCTTCCCACAGAGCCCAAGTCTTGCTGACGACGAACCGACTCCGATCAGAACACACGAACCCAGCAGTCTTGCCGATGCATGCCTTACAGCTGCTGATATGGATATCCAAACATCACCACAGTTTCAGGAAGATGAAACTTTATCCAGCGACTGGATCAAATGCTCGAGTTTCTCCGATGTCTACAACTCCATAGGCGATATATACTACGACTCGGAGCTCTTTCTATATGCGCTCGAACTGTATCAAGATGACTTGGCTGGCAGGGAGGAAGAGTTTGATCGTCACCATCCTAGTATTCTCGCCATACTGTACAGTATGGGCCTGTCATACTTCAGACTGGGAGACTTTGAAAGGGCACGAGGGTGTTTATTGCAGGTATTAGAGGTGCAAGAGACATTATTATGCAAAGACCACTCCGCTATACAGTCAACAGTAAAAGACTTGGGGCGTATGTGCTACGAAAACGGAGACTACGAAGAGGCACAGAGGTGGTATGAGCGAGTGTTGGCAGGAGCTAGAGAACTATGATCGGTGGTCTCTAGATACTGCGCACATCTAGGTTTTATATGCTACCAAGGGAAAAGATTGCGACCAGGGGCGAGGTTACTTTACCGGCGCGGGGAGGAAGCCATAAGCTTAAGAGAAAATACCCTAACCCTGGACATGTCCGACTAAATTCTGATGTGACTGGACATTTCGTTGATTTGCTTGACAGCTAATAACTTATGGTACCTGTGTCTTTTGTATTTATTTCTCTTGTAGGCTATTCTTTACATTATTCTCAGTCTGCAGTTTCTGAAGTTCAATACTGAAAAGTTGGCAATGTGCATCCCACAGCCACTCGGACTATCTAGAGTTTCAGTTTCTTATAAGATATTCCACACACATGTGAGATAGTTCCACGGTGCCCCTTATTCAAACTCTGGTGAGGCATAAAAGCGGGTGGTAATAGTGTGATTCACTCCATCGCTCCTACAGCGTCCTGGGTGGCCCACAATCCCGACACCCTCCAAATTTTCTTTTTACCGCCCTTTATTGCTCCATCGTTCAACCAGTTTTGTGGCTTCTTTTTAACCAATGATAAAGTGATATATTCTCATAATCTGTTGTCATCAATGGAGTGTTGACGTCAGCTAAATCTTGGTCCTTTGTCACCAATAGTTTGAGTGTAGGGTTTAATCAGTACGGGCTGAGAAATCTCTCAGCCGTGCTTTCGAAAGTGGATGTACTCGGGTCGGGCAGTAAAAGATCGGACGCTCCTTTCCCAGCAGGTGCCACCCAAGAATGGCAATATTTGAGAACGCCACATGCAATATTGGGTAAAGCGCGATCAGCATATTGATAAAAAGGGGAACAACTAGCACAGTTTGGCTATACTCTCATTTTTTCCCCTTAGTCAGCACCCTGTTCTCTCAGCAAAATTGATTACTAGAAATGGGGTGTCCGATCTTTTACTGCCAGACCCGAGAGCAAGAGCAACCGATCTGGCGTCTTGCAGCAACTGTAAGGAAACCGGAAAAACATACAGCATGACCCGCGGATCTGTCTCACTTTTGCCTTTTTTTTTTTGGCAACCTGCAGCGATACGGTTTGAGTTAGAATTGGCGCCACAGAGACTGATATCCAAAATAGGTAAATGTGCACTGCTAACATAGACCAGGCTAAGGCGATCCTAGTCATTAATGTGCCCCCACGTGAATGTAAAAATGGAGATGGGGCTTCTGGAACAGTTCCATCTCGATATGTCTAGACCGCGGTACGTGGTGATAGAACTTAGGGTGACGTCATGTCAACGATATCTGCCTTAATTCGGTAGAATAACAAATATATGTAGATCTTGTTAATGATTCTTGGAGTAGTCTGCTAATTGGATCTTTATCGCTGGTGCGTTTACGCCACGTATGCTCGCTGTATTCTTGGAGGGCCGAAACACGGCTGAGATTATTTCATCAGGATGGAATACCTATTTTCCCTAAATTGTTGCTGATGCCTCTCCTCCTTGGCTAAGTAGTACTTGGCCCGTTCAATCACCTGTAACGGCGTCATGGTTGAGAGCGAGTGATTTTTCATATATAGCTTTTTTACAGCCATGTGATGGGATCTGCCTTGAAAGAACCCTTCCGAGGGCAACAGAAAGACACATCTCCATTCAAGAACACAATACCATCAGCTAGGCAGATTGGCTACATCCTCTACCTCCTCAATTTGAGGTTTTGAGCCTGGTAAAAAAAAGCCGCAAGTTCATCAACTCACAACGACAGCTCCTCCAGTTAGCCCATTCAACAACTAGTCATGCGGGTTCAACTGTATACCTAGTATTCTTGGCTCAAGAGTTAATCAACCCACTACGATATCAGTAGCTGAACTAATGAGGAATCTGTTGGTTTTTGTTGCTTGAAAATCGAACCTGGTAGCCTAGTGGATGATATAAGGCTGTTCAGGGTTGGTAGTCCTTTGGTGTGAGAACGCAATATATCGGACGGAAGCATTCGGATGAAAGGAGCATTCGGATGGAAGCATTTGGCACGTGATGTGTTCCAGAAACATCGATATCACTCGCCGCAGTTGATCTTGATGATGATGTATAAGTTAGTTATGGGTGCTGGTGAATAGATCTCATTACTCTTGAGAAGTATTAGAGTATTTGTCAGGCATTAGGGTTGCGAGTTTTCACTATCCATCGGTGCATATATGGTGCACCACTCCTTCCATATTGCGACAGACCTGACATAGGTATCTATCCAACCCCCCAAATCTGACGAGTGACCATGAGCGGTGGGATGTGGTACTGGCTTATTCTTTGTTTTTACAATTTAGTGATACAAGAGAAATAGATATAGGTGATTCATATAACCTGAAGAGAACGCAGGGGGAACAGAGCGTAGAGGTCTCAGGACACCCCTGCAAATTTTGTGGTAATTCATTACGCTCTCGTTTGTTAGAAGGGAAGAAGAGTAGAGGAAGGGGATCTCCCCCACCTAGCTGCAATCCGGAGGCGGAGGGGAAGGGTCACTGCCATTTTATACTCTAGATAGAGCGAATGCAAGATGATTAAAGCAATAACACAAACCCCTGTATTACAATGATTACATGGTGCTGATAAGATTATGTCTTATAGAATAGTCATCCAACATTGATGTGTAGTCACCAAACTTTTGATGCGTCGTCAATGGTGCTTATAATCGGGTGTCAATGATTAGATGACTCCGATAAGATTATGTCTTATCCGATAGTCATCGAACTTTGAAAGTGTTATTTTCTAAACTTTTGATATGTCGCCAAGGGCGCTTATGATGGGGTGTCTGGAGACTTGAAAATCCGGCGAGTACATACAGCCGGTCTTGCGGAGTCACTCGGAACTTTTTTCAAGTGACAATTCGTGACCAGAACAACAGTTTGCTTCATAAAGGTAGGTTCGTGACCCATACAAGTTAATTGCGTAGAATATTCTTTCCAAAAGCCTTAATCTAGACTCAAAAATCCAACATGAGCAGCACACTAAGTAATATTTAAAGAACCACCAAGTAAAGAATGAGACAAAGAAGCTTCCAAACATCTTAATACAAAAGACTAGAGTCTTACTGTCCAAAGCGGGAGAAACCACTATACAATCTATCACCCGAGGCCTCCATCGTCATCAGTACCACAAACCTGAGTCTAACTAAATCAATCTAACTCTGCCTACTTCCTCAAACTTCGTCTAGTCGGGGGTTTTGCCGTTGGACACATTCGCGTAAGCCCCTGGCTATTAAATCGACCAGATTTTTTCCAGCTGGCTCAATTTAGTACACTCGGAACCCATCCCCAAGTGGTACGGGTCGTCCCTCAACATTCCCACCGCCACCATTCAAGTTTCACCCCGCCAACTTCCATTCCTCTACTCTACCTGTCCTTCCTCGCTTCTCACTCAATCGGGCTAATAGAGGAACACACTCCACGTCAGTAGCATGCAACCGCAAATACATGTATAAATAAGCAGTTGCATAGCAAACGTCGGGTGTACGACGAATTCCGAAGGCTCGGAAGGAAGTGTCGATGCAATCAGAGATACTATCTAGTTACCGCCAGGCTCAAATCGCGGAAGATTTGGCCAGCCGACTGTGGGGGGCGCCAGATGGCATGAGAGGCTCTTGCGCGTCTTAATGAGGACTTGCAGGAGATCTTCCAATTCATCGTCGTACCATCTATTTTGTGCTCTCCCTGCCGTTTCACTCTATCCAAAATAAGGCCGAGATACTCCAACCGCAACTCTGGCGGGGAACCACACGAAAGTTTCTCGTCCGATGTTGCGTTAAGAAAGTAGAATATCTTAGTAATGCAGCGATACTCCGATACATTTCTAATAACGGTTTTTGCGCACATTTCTGAAAACAGGTCTCGTGCACTCAGAGTCCCCAATTCTGAACAAAGTTTAGCAATGGAATCTTGCCGCTGAATGTTCTCCTGCTTTAAAGATTGTCTAGCCGCCGACGCCCTTGGCCGCTGCACATGCACAATAGATTGTCCTGCTTTTTGTGCAAACTGTGCAAACTGTGCAAACCGTAATAGAGCTTTGCTCCCATAAGCACGGGCAACAAGTAGTTCAGCGACAATTACCAAGTTTCCAGCGGGAACCGCCAATTCTATAGGCAACATCGAATCATTGTCGGGAACCATGGGGTCAGCACCGGCCAACATTGCAAGCCTTGTGACTCTGCCCGTCCGAGATCAGTTTTTTATAATGCGTATCCAGCGCACATTCCTGCAACGCTGTGTGGCCTCTGCGGTTTTTGTGGTTTATGTCGAATTTGAGAGAAGACAGATGTTGCAAGCGCCATCTAAATCCCTGGTCGTGCTCCGGGGGAAATCGCTGTCCATAGTGCTGCCTCTGGCAGCCAAAGATTTTGTTGAATTCAGTCAAGCAATGATGGAAAACATCGCCCCCATTGCGGCCCAGTAACTCCGGCTCGACGTGGTCACAGCTGCCTGAACAACACCCGCGAACTGTAACTGCAACAATGCCCAACATGGGAGTATCCCAACCGCTCAGGAGTGCATACGCAGTGCCATCCATGTCCATTTCGAGGAATATTCGAGTGATATCAAATACTTGTTAGTCTGGCGGCTCTTCGGGTCCATCTGGCCAAAGGAGGACAGGCACCTCCGCATTGGCTACAGTGCACCCCAAAAGGTCTTGAGGCGTGCCAGCATCGAGCGAAACGACACCTTAAGAATTGCGGCGTGCAGGGAGATGCTGGATGAGATCTTTGGGCACTTTTGGAATTCGCACCATGTTGCTGATAAAGCGTGACTCTGGGTGGTAGATCTGGGCCTAATATTTGGAGAAATTCGTGAATCGCGCTAAGTAACGTTGATGTCTCCGAAGAATTTACGGGTCCAAATACTGGGTCCTCAAGCAATTCGACAGCAAAAATTACAAAAGACATGTGGCATGGTGATGGTTCGTCTTAGGAACCTAATAATGAACCGGGAAAACGTAACGGATTGACTAAATCAATGGCTGCAACTTCTCTGTGTTAAAGATTACCACTCAGCACTCTAGGATGCGTATTTTGGTGAGGAAATTGCTAGACACTTACTTGATTAAAGTCTCTTCATACTAGAGCCAACACGCTGGGATTTTTTTGCACAGCGCAGATCACTCTGCTGTCACATAAGGATCTGCACCTTGCGATACCAGAAACTCGCATAATTCTTGATGCTGGTATTCAACTGCAGTCTGTTCATGGCTATTTAATTTGGCCGACGTAAACCTAGGCAGTGTATATGTTCCGTTCCATGGGTGAACCCTCCAGTTTCGAACTAGGGAGGAAAGTTTGCCATATTTTTGACTAACTGACCAACTGAGGAACTTCCATGTTTCATAAAGTTTTCAACCCCAAGAAACACAATACATGTGTTGAATGACATGGTCTGACATCGCTATTTCGTGGCTTGTTCTCTTTGTTTACACAACTTATTTTGGTGAAACCTTGACATGAAAGATGATAGGTGGTGAAACATGTCAATGGTAGATTGTACAGTAGACCGCAGTCATGATTGCAACTTAAGCACAGTGCCATTATCTCACCGTGGAGGTTTAATCAACCATCTTAACTCCCCCGAATACAGTCTCAAACTCGGAAACTGGCAAACAAATTCGCGGTATTTTTGATCAGTTCGCAAAAACCTGTTCAATTTCACAAACTAGCGCCAATTCGTGAACGGGGCGCTAAGTTCGCGAACTGTCATGGGTCTTCCATTGGACGAAACATATACGAAAATCTTCGGGTATGACGATGCCACCCTTTGCCATCCTTTGCCACTTTCCACTTTCCACTAGCCACCGGATATTCAACACCAGCGTTAGGGGTTATAAAAACATTTAACATAGATGTAAATAGCATCGTATAGGAAATTTAAAGTTAGAAACTTCTGGCCATTGTGGCCTGCTCATAACCGAAAGCGCAATTTCTATCGGTACACCGTTCAACTTTCAAAACCAGACATTAATATTTGATAAAGTTCATAAACTAGAGACCGAGAATGAAGACAAAAGTTGAAGGACAAAAGAAACACGTGGTATATCGTAACTCGTTAACCGTCAACCGTCAGGTTAAAACAACCAAATGTCCAACTTCACAAGAATTCAAACAAAGCGGACATCAAAAATTTCATAGAACTACTTCCGTCAACCTCCAAAACGGTGATATAAGAAATTTATCAAAACCACCGACTTGCACTATGTTGACAACATCTTCGTAAGTCTGTGGTCGATCTCGCTTCTTCGTATCTTCGAAAAGAGCTCGCTTGAGTAGTGCTAATGCAGCAACGTTAACACTTGCGCCATTATGGGATATTTGGGGTACAAACCCGTATCGTATTCTCTAGCCGCCAATACTTCGGCCTCAACGTTGCCCAGCCCCCGAAAATATGACAACTCAAGGAACTCTCGGACCTTTGCTCGATATCCAAGTTGACAACACAAGAGACACGTAGAGAACAAAGTGTCCATGAATGACCTTTCGAGCTGTTTTGAGGTTGCCGCACTGTTCTTCAATTGATTCCGTTGCTCTACCAACGCATATTCGTACCAATTCAATGCCTCCCGGTATTTATGCTGCTGCCAGAGCGCCAACCCCAACGAAAGTACACTAGTTAGGGTTAGGGAATGACCGCCTCCCAGTAACTTCGCGCGTCCTGTCAGAGCACGGGAAAAGTACCCTCGCCCTTGTTCGTAGTCTTTCCGTTGGTAGCAGATGAAACCTAAAAGATGCACGGTATCCAGCGTCCGCAGGTCATCGTTCCCTAGCACCTTCTTTTGCACCGCCAACGTTCGTTCATACCACTTCTGCCCTGCTTCGTAGTCTCCATTTTCGTAGCACATACGTCCCAGATCTTGCAGAGTTAATAGTGTGGCTGGGTGGTCTTTGGATAGTATTGATTCTTGCGTTTCCAATACCTGCAATAAATGCTCGCGTGCCTTTTCAGAATCTCCTAGTTGGAAGTATGACAGGCCCATACTGTATAATATGGAGAGAGTGCTCGCATGCTGACGTCCCAACGCTCCGTCCCTCTTGGCTAAGGCACTCTCATACGCACCGATTGCATCTCGAAAGTGGCCGGCGTCGTAAAAAGTGTCGCCTAAATCGTTGTCGATTTCGGCTTGCTCTAAGCTAGTGGGTGGTGACGGCGGAGGTGTTACTGCCAATTCGCCAGTTGTAGTGATCGCAGGGATGTTGAACGATTCGTTGTCAACCTCCATCCGCCGATGACTGTCAAGCACCCGGTGGTACTGTTCTCTCCGCAACGTTATAGTGCTTCCAGATTCTTCGGATAACAAACCAAAGCCGTGAAACGAATCGGAACTTTCGTCCGAGGAACTCGGGTAGTTGATGCAGTCGCCGAACAAAGTTTCATAATCCTGCAATTGCGGGGTCTTCGAAATATCAGTATCAGCGGGAGCTGGGCGCATATTGGAGGGATTATTAGGTTCATGGGTCCTAATCGATCTCGGCTCCTCCTCAGAAAAATTTGGGCTCAGAGGGAGGGTCGGGGTCACTAGTGGTTGGTCGAGCGTGAATTCCCCCCTAGATTCTGATTTATCGTGTAGGCTTATCTCGGAACCATTGTCGGTGTGAGAACTGTCCGTCTCGGTCCGGTACGAAGCGTATGACGGTGTTTCTGTAGTTCACAATCAGCAAGTGTCTCAACCGATCAGGGATTTCTCCCACTTACCAACAGAAACATCGTCGGCCCCAGAGAACCTCAATCTGTTCCGCGATCGTTCCAAATGGTTCTTATCGACAGGCTTCCCATGCCAGTAAAATAGCGTTAATTTCTTTCCAGGCCCTTGAAGTCGTCGGTGTTCTATTTGTAGCATTGCGAGTATCTTGCGTTTGGGGATGGTCTTTTGAATCTTCCATATCGTTTTAAGCCGGTATTTGTACTGTGCCTCCCTGTAACGTCTATCAGTAAGTCGTGCCTTATATAAATGGGAAATACTGACGTCGCATAGAAGCCATGCTCTGTGTACATAAGCCTCCTCACATCATCAAGCTTCAGGCCGTCGGTGAGATAGAGGTTTCTGAAATTTTGTGCATGCTGCCCCCATTCTTCGGCCTGGATTTCTCGAGGTTTGAGGCCGTACTCCCAATGGTCTAGATTGGTCTGTGCGAGACTCTCCTCCGATTCTTCCGAGTGTTGTGTGGATAAGCGCGGAGGGATGGGATGTGTCATTTCCATTTCGATGTTTGTTCGACGTCAAGATTAGGACGAGTGAGCAGTGATGTGGAAGAGGGGAGGAATTAATGTGGAAAAGATGGAAATGTCGGCAGGGCGGGATTCTAGTCCATCCATATATACCCTGTCGATTTCCATAAACGTTTGCGACATGAATCGCAAAAGAATACTGCAGAAGTTGATGATACAAAAGTATAATGCAGCTCCTGTCGGGAGTCCAATAAGCTTGACCAGATTAAGTTTGTGGTGTGAAGCAATTTTTGAAGGTCATCCCACGTGGCGTCGAAATGCTTTTTGCAGGCGATGGCATATAATTCGGCGACTGCAGCGGCTGGTGATGACATATATTTTGAGTGTTCCTGTCATTGGCTGGAGGAAAAACCCTGGCTATTTCTGTCATATAACCGCTGTCCACATCGATTGTTCCAATACTATTCACTAATACAGCTCGAATAGATCCGTGCCATTGAGGTTTCTGCCAATTCTGACCGTTGTTCCCAACGGTTGTTCCCTGCCTGCATATGCATCATTATCTGTTTCACGTCTTGTCTTGGCGGCGACGGATTGGCCAACGCTCCCAGGATTTTATCTTGCTTTGGATTCTGCATGCAAGCCGCCGTGTTGGGTGATACCTTCCGATAACATTCCAATACCAGTTGCACATCATATAACCGAGCGGTATACTCTATAGGAAAAGAGCCGTGGAAGTGGAATATTCAAACGGTATGGGGTCGGTTTCTGCCTGGTTTTTCCCGACTCTGTCCGCATCCAGCGCCTCCTATTATTTTATTATTCCATGGCGAATTAAGGACTAACATGCTTGTATTGTATTAGACGTATATATTATCACTCGTTGGGTTATTGATGACAAATGAGCATAGACACGACGCCACCTGCCCATGCACACTCTGTAGAGTTCCGTACACAACACGTAACCCCAGCTAAAACGAGGAACGGTAGTTATTCATCCCTAGCGAGACGTAGTTGATCCCAAGTAACCGACCCGAACCCCATCACTCAATCAAAACGTAGAAGCCTCCTAATCCAATTCTGAATTGCAGACATGTATTCCCGGCTGTACTCAACCGACTTCATAGGGCTACCGTAGTCTTCTCTTTCTGGTAGGTTATTCGTTTAGTATTGTAGCTTGGTGATGTTGCGTTCGGAACTCTGGGTGTCGTTCATTATACGGCGGTCGTAACGATGATGGTGGCGCCGGTGGCGCCAGTGTAGTCATGGCACCTTTATTCGTGTGGTGACCATATCTTCGTGTCAGTTCTAACTCCGCCAACATTAATATCACACAACAAATCCAAGGACATTGTTCGACCCACTGTTGTAGGCCTCTTCTCCGGGTATGTCGAAGCGTGCTAAATGAACCTCCCTGCTGTAACGACCGTAACCCCATCTTTGTCTGCGTTATCAGCTCAGCATTACCGAAAAGCAATTAGGAGTCTCTCGAGCCTTCTTCACGTTTCTAGCTTCTATTCGGTTGTAGATGTGTATTGTAAAGGGTGTGGTGTCGCTCTGTTGTTGGGGTATTGCTGGATTGATGACTCAATTTCGTACAGTTGTAACGGTCGCAGAGTTTTGTCACTTTTATCCCGCAGACCTTCGGAATCACCAAGAAACTCTACAATAAAGCCTTCCTCACACCCCTCCACCCCCGGTGTATCCAATCCATATCCAGCTATGATGGCATTGGAGAGAAGTAGTGATGTTATTATTGTACTCACATGATTGTGACGAAGCTGTCCTTAAGAGCCCTTCCTAGGGAAAAAAGACATCATCCAGACACACAACACTAGCCGTAGCCTCTTCTCCGGATCGATTGCAAACCCTCCAAACTGCATGACGTTGTCGAACATTACTGATCAGACCCGTTTGAAGATCCGGAAGGTAGAGCGATGGGGATATAGAACGATAGTAGAGATTCGGGGGTAGGTTTCTAGTGGTTTGGTTGTGTGGGGTGTGGTGAGAAACAAGAAAACTATCAATAATGCCAAGCACCGAGTGACGAGCGTCCACTTTCAACGTCATACGGTAGCTGCGGGAGATCCCACGTTAATACCAGCCAGCACCTCTCCAGACGATGCCCCTCTTTCACTTCCAATGGGTTTGAATTGCAATTTCCGAACCAATGCTCCAGCGAATCTCCTTCCTCGCTGTCCATGCCTACGGTTGCTCCTGGGCATCTCAATCCTTCTGATCAAATTATCGTCATCACTCCATCTCCTCCGCCGTGTCTCTCTCACCTGCACACTTCCCTAACCGGCCGAGCTCCGTACTAGTATTCCGCTCTACTCTTCGCAACTCCACTGCTTCAGCAAACAAGCAATACCCAGTTCGGATCTCCCCTCGCCGTCGCTCAGGAGACTATTACCTTATCTCATACTTCAGCTCTATTGGATTCTCCGAGAAGGCTGCCACCGCCCCTTGGAGAGTATACCAAAACGACCAGTCAAGCTGCCGGTAGAAACTATATATTTACTAATCAGCAAGCTGTATACGGCATAGATGAACCCGCTTTTGGCATGGCCCATTTAGGAATGCCTGACTGCAGATGCCTGGATTGTGGATTTTGGCTATATGGTGCGGTCCAGATCAGCTTCCAGTAAACATAAGTTAACCCAGCCTCCATTCTACAAGTCTACTTTAGTATACACTAGCCAAAGCTAGGATTAGATTTGACCGAACTTGGAACACTGCGAATTCGTCCATACCACTCCTGCGTCTACTTTTCAATACTTCGAACGTGTAACCAGGAGCTCAACTACACCTACTGGTCTTACACCCAACCCTCTCACCTGCACTCTGAGGAAAAAGGGCAAAAGGAAGGCGTAGATATCTGAAGATACAACTGTCGCCTACGAAAGCGAACGAAGCATAGAACCCTTCGAGCACCCCAGTCACCTCGAAAAATACAAAGATATTCATATGCAGACTTCATGGGCTTCGCAATATCGCTAGAGTTTATGGTTAAGCAGGGGAGTGGCGGCGGGCCAGTGAATTTTTTGATCTGCGGTGCTAGGCGGGCATTTGGGCTCACCGGAGATGGCCAGTCTTTGGTCGAGCATCTCTCCAGCCCAACAGTGACTAGAGCTGCAAACAAGCTGTCTCTGGCGTACTAATAAGCTGGGGTTAGTCTCTCAAACCGCGTCAAAACATTGGATTTTCGCCAACGAAGTCGGCAGAAGAATCATGCCTTCGGGCAGCTCAAAGATGGAATAATGCGAAAGACTGACAAAATCAACTTGTTGAATCATCTCTTGTTTGTATCCGGGATTCCCTACGTCAAATTGACCGACTGACCGCTGTGTGTAGGAACTTGGGCGTGTGCTGGAAGTGTTGAGGTGCCATCAGTTGACGGAAATACTGGGCTTTCGCTCGAGATCATCGATGTGACTGCTTGGCTGTTACGTGGGTTGCCGCTTTTAGTATAGTTATCCTAACATCATGTACTTAAGCTTTCTCCTTTTCTTTTCTGCTCTTTAAAATTCAAACGATTGACGAGTTCTCCGCGTACATTGCAACATCTGCGTGTCAACACCATCTAGGTAGGACAGTGCCCAGGGATGATTTGTATAGATTAGTGCAACCTTAGCAAATCGGTCTCACAGGTTGGAAACCTCAGGGCCGTGCTGTTGTTGTTGTGCCGATCCCGCATCTCTCTCGATTCCAACCCGGAAAGCAATACTATCCCTCCTCAACGAATGCCTGATAACATAATACCTTGTCCAGCACTAACTATCCCGCTCAGGCGCACCCTAGCTTTTCTTGTCTTAAGGTGCAACAACTAACTTGTCATTGTTATATCATCGTTTTCTCACAAAACATCCTCTTCGTCCAAATTCTTAACAGCGATCTGACTTTGGTGTCAGGGTTTAACCTTCTGGAAGTCACCGCGTAGCTTTTCGTTGCATGGTAGCAGACACAGGAGTCGTGATGGCGGCGTGAACCGACCTGACGTTGGTGAGGAGGATATCAAAGCCCCAATGCGTGCGAAGAGAATTAGGTTATTGCCGATGTAGGTTTATTATTCCCATAGTCGCGATTTTGTGCTTAGCTTACCTTAATAAGTGATAAGAATTGAATCCCGTCTTGCCGAAAGACCACCTATACTGTCTAGGCCCCGAAAACAGAAGTTTTCATTACTACCAGATCAAAACGAATGTCATGGAGGAATGATCAACGGCGGATTAGTCTATGAAGCAACACATTTTCTATAGCCTCTCATGCTACTAACTTATACTATCATTGTCAGTTTTCAGTACCATTCTTTGCACAATTATCAAGGCATCCGAGCTCTACCGCTCGTCTTTTTTCGTTTCCTCCACAAGTTCAACTCTGTCTCTTTTTCTTTCTAATATTGCCCAACTCGTCGCTCCTAATATATTCCTGTGTGTGATTTCCAACTCTTCATCATTCATTGAGATATATCCTTTAATAGTTCTCAAAATAGGGACTCTTATGTTCAGTGCTCCCTCGCCGACAGTGGAGGTGCGATCCTACCCCGAAGCAGACTGACCTCCGATAAGCCCGAGTCCCGACTTTGGGATTGTTCGGGATTCGAGGTGCTCGCCAATCCATCGGCTGCCTAAACTGGTCGCTGGCAATTGATTACGTTTCCATCCCCATAGGCGAGTTGGTAGAAAGGACTCAAGTAATTTTTTGCCTAAAAGCCTCATCATGATGATGATAAAGGAAGAACCGAGTGGGTTTATTTATACAACTTTACGCACCGCCACATCGACTAGCGGATGATAGTCTCGCACGATAGCAACCCGTCGCGACACCCGGATTCTGAGGGTACGTAAGCTTCCTTGTCGGTCCTGCCAGCTCTTTTCTCATTCTTACACCATCGGCAACCACGACTTCGGAGGGGCTGAGCTGCCGTAGTCTTGGAGTGTATTATTACGGTCGAGGCTAAAAGTGTCAGTTCGAAAGCTAGCAAGGTTCGTACCACGCCACACGGGGGTTTGCCGCGATGCAGATAGCCGCGAGTCGTGCTGGGATACATCACGTACCAGACATCCTAGCGGCTGGAGAATAACTCTAATCGCGTAGCCCTGCAGACGATAAGGCAGCCCAGAAGATTTTGTACCTGTTCCCTACCCTAATGCTAAGTAACGATAAGCCGCGGGAGATCGTGCTGTCGGTTCGAAGTCAAGAGGATCAAAAGCATAGCACGCCCGACAGTTTCTCGGGTGTATTTGCGAGGAGACAAGGTTGTTGAGTAACGAGTAACGAAGAACACGCAAGTACCAAGACTTTCCCCGCACCTGGGCCATTCAGCCGTCTTACTATGCGTACGCCCCGAAAGACTTCCTTAGGTACGTCCTGCGGGACGCGACGCCGCACGCTTGAACATACAAATTCTCACCACAATCCGCAGTTCAATTCGTGGAGAGATACTGGCCCTCGGAGTCTCCGTTAATTTAAGTGCAGCAGTGCCACAGTTGAGAGTAACAATTTAGTAGAGCAGATGTGTACAAAGCCAAACTCGCGGCGGGTACTCCAAGCCAACGGAATTTTTGACAATCGTGTACTACGTCAACGAGTGTTTTCTGCTTTCTGCGCATGACGACTATTGATCGGCCAATCCAACCCAAGGTTGCATGTGGCCATCCCTAACCCTCGCGTACGATGTGCATATATTACGACGGCAGTAGGAGCTCAGCCGACAGGCTAGTGGCGAGGCCGGGCAATGCCGGGCCTTCTTTTCTTCCGTGATCGACGGTAGAGTGCGTGGCCGTAGCAAGTGTCTTTGATTTCGGTATTCCAGCCTTCTTAAAAAAAAGAGAGCAGTGAAACGTAATTTTCACCAGCATAAGAATTTCCAATGCATTTACGCAAGGCTGTGCCCAACACACCTGCTAAAGATAGACAGCCGCACGCATGGCACGCTGGTAACGAGCGACGTCAGTTTCGGATTCCCTGTTTGCATGCAAGTGATCCCTGTCCACACTCAGCCTCACGCTTTCCGCGTCATCCACACACCACATGTATCCCCGCATCCAACCAAAACCTGGAACACTCACACATCTTCTATTCTTGCTTATAACCAGACTGCACCTCTCCAATGCCTCAAATCGACAGACTCTTCACCACCGTCCGTCAGCGCTTCCCCACCTTCCCAACGTACCTCGTACCTCAGCAGTTCTTCTCCTACTAGCAGCAGGATAGGAACTCAGCCGTCGTCGTCGAGCCACAACCACAACCGAGAAAGAATCCCACGATGTTACGCTTCTCTGCTATCTTCCCGATCCTGCTATCAATAGCAGCCTTTGTCCTTGCCCTGCTGGTCACCATTGCAGGGAAGGATACATCGTTTATGAATGATGTTTTCGTTCTCCGAGTACTTTCCCCGCGTTCATCTCTGCATCATCACTAACATCACTAGGTCAACGCCTCCCAAATCCAAACACAAACCAGTATCGACCAAATCCTCTCCTCCGTCGGCATCACGAACACCACCACCGGCATCGCAGCAATAGACAAAGCCCTCTCTGGTCTCACCCCCGCGGAAATCAGCAGCATCGTCGACACCGCCGCACACTCCCTCGGTCTCCACGACTACTACTATGCCCACGTCTCCACCTGGTGCGAGGGCACGCTCACAAACAGCTCTAGCGAGCTTGTCACAAAATGCACGTCGCCGAAATACCCGTTCTCGTTCAACCCCGTGTCAATCCTGGAAGCCGAGCTGCTACAGGGGGTCACGCTAGAGCAACTCGGATTCCCGACTACCGATGTCAACCGTGTTGTCCATGCACTCGAAACTGCGTATAAGGCTATGAATATCTGCTACCTTGTTGGCACGATCCTTACTTGTGTTACGATTCTGACGGGGTTTGCGGGGTTCTTGGCGTCGAGAGCGTTGGAAGCATTGAATCATGTGGTTGCACTTCTCGCGTTCTTGGCGTTGGGTGTGGCCAGTGGTATTGCCACCGCTATCGCGATAAAGGTAAAGCAGGTCATCAACGATCGCGCCGCGGTCATCAATGTCTCCGCAGACCACTCGAACAAGTTCTTGGGCATGACGTGGGCGGCAGTGGCATGCATGTTATTGGTTACAATGATGTGGTGCTGTGTCTGCTGCTGCGGCGGACACAGGAGGAAGGAACATCGGGATCGAAGGAGTCATGATGGGCCATATGTGGAGGAGGAGGTGGTTGAGAAGCGGAGGTTTGCGGGGAGGGGAGGGTTTTTGGGGAGGTTTAGCAGATAGGAAAGAGGGTAGATTTGCATGGGTTAGCGGGAAGGGAAATGGGCATTTGCTTTTTGGGGGCGTTGGGCATTGTTATGAGTATCACTTACGGACTTATGGACTTAAATAGGTGGGTTATTTTTTTTGTTTGGGTATTACGAGATACGAAGAGGGTGTATAATTACATCGCAGAATGAACGGATGTCATAACCTTACCTTTGATTCATTCCTCTCTTGAATGAAAAGTAGGAATGGAAACCTGAACGACCATACACATGGCTTGACTCTGGTACCCTTATTTCTATAGATCGCCATGAAAATCTCATCTGTGCGTACTTGGTTTCTTTGGATGATGGTGAGGTTTTTCTATACCGGCCGAGAATACATAGGTTTGGTGGTGAGCTTGCTTTGGCGTCGTGGAACATTGCCCATGGATATTGTTGCATCGAACGATCCCGAAATAGTGGTGCATCGGGATTGGTTCGGCAATTAATAGTTTAACATGTTACTTTGGATGCTTCTTTGACTTGTTGATTGACTTGATCGATTCATCTCGAGGGCTAAAGACCGTATATGTACAATCTCCCATATGCGTACGCGTATGCTCTATCTGAGACGCATCACCCTGGTCCTGATGCACATCCTCATACAGCCACCATCTTCATACAAGTCTTCATTCTCATACAAGACATCAGACGATGCTGAGACTCACGATCCAAGTACACATGCAACATAACGCAAGGGGTTCTTAGTTCGCCTTGCTCTGCTTAATTCTACGGGGAGTTCGAAGTTGTAGAGACTTTAAGGCTCACTCGGCACGATACGCCTATGACTCAGCGCTTGGCACAGTCGATTAGTCTGCAGCTAATCTTCCTGTCTTCTACCTTACGTCAACAGACCACGATATTATCTACCATCCTCGCTCTATCGTGCCGGCTGCATCAGTTCGAACGAGCTCGACAAATACCGCCCGCAAAATACTATCCCTACCAATTCGAGCCGTTAATCCAGCAACATTTTGACGACAGTAATGCAGCTTCACAAAAGCTACAACCGCCTCAGATGGTTTATGAGTTAGGGTAAGCCCTTCCCCTACTGTTATTGTTCCTCGGCAAGGCTTAATGTTATCATTGTTATGTGGGATAAGATCGCTACAGCTCTACATAGCCATTACATGCCACAAGCAGCACTTAGTTTATCAGTAAACTTAGACGCCGGCGAAGAGGTTTACAACTGTAATCCATTGCGGTATGCTGAACCAGACCTGGAAAACTTCCGCCACTCCCGAAGCTATAGTTGATGCATGCTACAATAATTACACCGCCGCCACGGTTACTAGACCTTACCGAGCTACATTGATAACCGGACAGCCGGAATACAGCAATTTACAGGTTCTGAGAAGTTGGGAATACGGCCGGGATTACTGTTGTGGGGTTGTTTTAATAACTAGCAGCTAGTGAAGCTAGAGGTTTTGCTGGTGGGATGCTATGGGTATGTATATTTCGGATGCATAGGTGTGGGCACATTTATTGCCTCATTTCTGAACATCAGTAATATATTTTACGTGAAGGGATAGCGCAGTTGAGAAGAAATCGCTGGGATCAAGGAAAAGTATCCTGGTATCTTCGATTATGCGTGTAAGACTGCATGCTTTTCGGGACTGAAAACGCAACTGCTGGACTCGTCTGACAACCATCGCGCTTAGCTTCGCCTCTTCCTGTCACCCACGATGAGTTTCGGCTTTAGTGTTGGCGACATCATCACAGTCTCGAAGTTTGCATTCAAGATCTACCGGGCCTGCAAGGACTCTGCTACCGACTTTCAGACCATCTCGGGCGAAGTCATCTCTCTACACATCGTCCTCAAGGAGACAAAGCATCTGACGGCGGAATGCGGAAAGCTGGATGCCGAGCGCGAAGCCGACCTTGTGCAGATCGGCAACGGTTGTCGTGAGGTCCTCGAAGATTTGGAATCGCACTTGGCAAGGTACGACAGGTTGGGGACGCAGCAACAGCGAACTTGGGATTGGATGCGTTTTGGGTTGGACGATATATCGGAGATTAGAGCAAGGCTCATATCCCATACTGGCATGCTCACGGCTCTCAACACAATTATTTCATGGTAAGATTGGATTCACCCGTTCGAAATTTTCCATTCATATTGTTGAAGTTGACAATATCGGCATATAGCACCTCCCAATCACGGCTTGAGCAGAAGTTGGACAAATTCATGCGCGAAGTTCGCGCCGGTCTGCGAGAGGGTTCGGTGGTATCGGTAGAAATGCTCGAGTCGTTATCAACGGACGAAAAAGACCTCTAGCGGTGTCTCCGCCGCGAGTTGGAGGATATAGGGATATCGGCAGCGGTTCTTACAGAGCGGAAGGACTTTGTGATTGCTTGGTTTCAGAAAGCAGTCACCGAAGGTGCCCTGGACGAAATTTGTGCGTCAGATAATGACTCTGACGAGGTAGTCGGGAATTGTACACCGCCTGAGGTACCACGGACAGCGTCGGGGTTCCCAGCAGAAGCGAAACACCACAGAAGGCCGAAGACCGCGCCATCAAAAACGAGAAGATGGCTGCGCAGACTATTCCATGCAAATAAACTTCTCACAGCAGCGGAAGTTGGAGACCTTGAGACAATTAGGACACAATTTGATTCTGGAGCATATTCGAACTCTCCATACGAAAGTAAAACCCTGCTCCTTGCGGCGGACAAAGGCCACGGGGAAATCGTCCGATTACTACTTGAGCGCGGCGTTGACACAGAGGCCAGAGATGTCACTGGACGGACGGTGCTGCACATTGCTGCAGCTGGTGCCAATGAGGAGATCGTCCGCCTGCTGCTTGTACACGGCGCCAACAAAGAGACCGTCCTCAACCCTAACTCCATTCCCAACCCTATTAACTCCGTCCCCAACCCTATTAACTACTATTTCGGCGACACGACGCTGCACGTAGCAGCAAAACTAGGTCACGAAGCGATTGTCCGACTATTATTGGAGCATGGTGCCAACATAAAAGCAAAATCATCCCTTGAAAGGATGGCGCTGCACCTGGCGGCGGAGAATGGCCATGAGGCAGTTGTCCGGCTGCTACTAGAGCGTGGTGCCAACACAGAAGCAAGAACTAAAGACCTCAACGAACCAAAAGCGCTGCATTTGGTGGTAGAGAGAGGTCACCAGAAACTTGTCAAGTTACTACTGGAACATGGTGCCAACATAAATGCCATGATAGCCAGCGGAGAGACGGCACTACACCTGGCGGCGAAGTACGGCCACGAGGAGATCATCCGTCTGCTGCTTGTGCACGGCGCCGACAAAGAGGCCAAACCCAACGCCAATTTCTACAATTCCAACGCTAATCTCTACAAACCCGAGGTTAATATTTACAACCCCGCCTGCACGGCGCTGCACGTGGCAGCAATATCTGGTCACGAGGCGATTGTCCGACTGCTACTGGAGAATGGTGCCAACATAGAAGCTAAAACAATCGACGGACAGACAGCACTGCATGTGGCGGCGGTAAGTGGTCAGGGGGAAGTTGTCTGGTTACTACTCAATTTCGGCGCAGAAAAAGGATGCCATGAATGCGAAGGGACTGAGGCCTATAGATCAAGCAGTGGGTTGGGAGGTCCTTCGTTTGTTGGAAGAGCCAGCGGTGGCTTCCGGAGGATAGATACGGAATTATGTCAGAGGGTAAAAAGCTCAGACAGGTAAACGATTAAAGCTGTGTACCAATCGAATTCAATTGTCGGTCATGTATTGAAGCAGAAATTTGCAAACTGGAATCCTGGGCCTTGATGGGAGGGGTTTTGATTTGCATGCGTGCGGAAGTTCTGTTTTTTTTTAACTACACAAATTCTACGTATGGTCTATAGGATTCGTCGTCGGTGTTTTACATGCATATTAGTTGTCCAGACGAGTATTTCTATTTTGCGACTGTCTTGTGTTCTCGTTCCACCTTGCTCTTTTCGAAGCGAAAGAAAAAAGTCTGGTATACCAGAACAGCTGTCCTGTATATTCACTTACTTCTATTTTATATTATTACGCTTATCTTAGAAAGATTTAGGAATAACTTAGGGTGTTTTATAATCTCTAAAATTTGTAATTCATGCACTCTCATTTCCTACGCCTCTCCTCCACCGACCTTTTTTTAAATAAATATCTCTCCATAAGTAGCTCCACTAGTGTCTGCTTTACAACTTTGTTGAGAACTTTTATTTTTTTATCGTCTTTATCGGTGGATGAGAGCAAATTTTGAAAAGTTGGGTTTTGTGTTAGTTTCGGGACTAATAATCGCAAAGCTTTCTATTTCAGTAAATTGGGGGATCGAAAATACACTTGGCGTTAAGTAGTTGTTCTAGTAGCTACCCTTTCAGATATTTTGGACGGAAATAAAATAGAATATTTACCCGAGTATAAATTACGAAGTTTGCATACTATATACAGTCGAAAAATGTAATTTACTATTTGTTTGAGTCCAGCAATAAAGATTGGGACGCTCCTGTTCTGGCAGTTGCCACACAGATCTGGTAATAATCAACGGGACCACACCTAATTATAGTAAAACATAGCCTCGTAGTAAGCCGTCACGAGACTAAGTAAAGCGCCATTCGGACTTCACTAGAACCAGTCTAGTAGTTACGCACCCGCACCGACCTGCCCTCCAACAAAATTAATTACTAGAAAAGGAGCGTCCCAATCTTTATTGCTGGACACAGCCCCCAATTTCCAACTTATTACCATATGTGGTAGCTGTCCGGCCGCTAACCTAATCAAGGGCGTACCTTATATCCGTGTGAAATACGGTGTCGCAGCCTCACTGTTTAAACCATAGCAAACTCAGAGCTGCACTGCTAAACTACCGTATCCATTTGAATAAGAGGTACGCCCTGATTAGGTTAGCGTTTGAAAATTACCGTATACGGCAAGAAATTCGGAAATTTAAAAAGGCACATGATTTTTAATTTCCGTTTTAAGCGAGTGTATTACCCAGTTAGGTGTGCTAACCTAATTAGGGGCGTGCCTCTTATTCGAGTGGATACGGTAAATATTTTGTCCTGTTCGTAGGTATATATTTAAAGGGATTAGATTACTCGTCGTAAAAATAAAATGAATCTGCGAAATTACAGTTGGTGCCCAGACAACGTCCCGAACCGCCGCCTGAAAGGGAGTATCTGGGAACTTTTGATTTGACGAGTATACTCTGAGAGCAAAGTCCTGCATAATTCCTACATCAGGGCATTTTAGTGCAGAAATTACAGCTAATAGCCAAGTCTCAGCTGCAGGTGTCTTTTGTCAGGCCAATCAGGACACCTTGGTTTCAGCTGTAGGTAATCTTTGTTTTAGCTTGCTACAGCCTTGTTGCGTTATATATTGAGCGCATCCAGCACTATGAATCACTTCTGCATTCACTTTTTCAACGCCTAGACCTAAACCACATAATCACCGCCCTAAGATGGATGCTCCGAGGGATTACGACTGGGAAAAAGACCTCCGCGAACTTAACCGCCTTAACATGGATCCTTCGAAGAAGATATATGACTGGGAGAAAGACCTCCGAGCCCGCGGACTCAAAGGACAGGAATGGGAGCAATACAAAGAGGACATTAAAACACTGTATCTGACGGATGGCATCACACTAAAGGAATTGAGATGGCTGATGTATGACCGGGACGGTTTTTACGCCACGTATGGGTACCCTGATATCAGGTTGCATACCACGAAGCATGATTTCCTCTAACATTTCGTGAATCTCTAGCGAGAAACAGTATAAAAAGCGAATAAGCACTGTTTGGAATATTCAAAAAAACGTCCCCACCGAGAAAATGAAGAAGATCATACGAATAGTTGATAAGCGCCTTGATATCGAAGGAAAGCAGACTGCCGTTGCTTGGCACGGAAAACTACTTAACCAGGAAAAAATCGACCGGTCAAAGACGAGGTTTGAGAAAACAGGACGCTATCGCAATTCAGGTTCTCACGTCGGTAAGTAGGAATACCATCGTAAGCGATTCAACCGAGCATACTTCTAAATATCCACTTAGACACGCCGTCATCTGTAACGTACTGGACGCCAAAGCTTTTTACTCCCGTTGTTGAGCACGACTTCGCAAGTCCTTGTATAAGCGTACCGCCAATTCCGCACTGGCTAGGACCAGCTGCCGATGGTGATGATATTGGTCCAGCGTCGGACACAACAAAGGGTGCGGAAGCTGCCATAGATTCACTGCACTTCGACATTAATAACTTGGAGCACGGGGATCATGGGAACAGAGGGCTAGCCGTGCAGCCCCCTTATGAAGCAGCAGATCCCCGCGAAACAATCCACCAAACTCCTGAAACGTTTCTTCCAGATGATGGGGATTGGGATGAACTCTTTGAACTTTTCTCAACCGAGCATGACAATTTGCTTGAAAGCATCCCATCACTCCCGGATATTCAACCGCACCACTCACCGCTCGGGCAGGTATTCGGCGGAGGGCTTTCCGCTCTCTTCTCCAACCACAATTCCGAAACCGGAATCACGACGAGAATTCAACGTCCGGATGCTGACATCTCGTAGATTTCTTCTTTTGTTGTGGAGAAATATCACTTTGTATGGTGAGGGAACCAGGGTTGCGATCTACCAGTGACCTTTAATTGTTGCCAGCCTCTTACTCGTGTGGTGTCTTCCTTTCCTAGGGGTTTCTTCGGTTTTCTTGTTTATCCTCTTTGTTCTCTGCGCCGGTATACACCTAAGTATGAGTTTAATTAGGCCAGTCACGCATTCTTTTCTTTTTATAGTTAGTGATGGAAAATATATGTTCAGTCCCATCCACGAACCTGTCAGTTTGCGAATTTGAGCGCGAAGTTTTGCGATATTCTTGACCCGTTGATGAGTTGAAACAGATTAGCGAACTTGTGAACGAACATCTTGAATTTCCCTCTCAAATATGTCATCTAAGATATAATTCTATGCACTAGTAGCCCCATTGTCCTAATTGTCCGTCGACTGTCATAATAGTCAATTCGTTCACTTAGAGTGTTCAATTTCTGAGACATGGCTTAGAAAGCCTATAGAGTAGTAAAATACATAGGACATCCTCCGTATTCAGTATCTGCATGCTGGCAAATCTTGCATATACTTCATTCATCCGCCGGATTTCCAGAGTTATGGCATGCACTTGAATGCAGAAGCAATTCATCTCGGATGCATTGCTTACTTTGTTCCACTACAAATAGCTAGTTTTATGATCACAGAAAGTTCTTCCATTCGCGAACTGGCACACTGCACTAAAATCAGACACGTACGTCCCGGGGACCTAGAGAAAAAAGCTCAATTAACTTTTTACAACCAAACAGCAAGAACCGCACTCAACTGCAAGCAGCAAAAAGATTGCTGTCAAAATCAGAAACCAAACTAATACCTCCACTTCAGTCCAGTTAAAATCGTGGTGCACATTATCTCACACCCTCTCCTATTAAACCTGCTGCATATTCGGTGGTGGCAAAGGTGTTAAAAGGCTACGTAACAGTCGCCGCTCTCTTGCACTATATATATCGAGTCTTTCTCCTTCTCTCTTCTCTGTACCAGTCTACACATACAGTTCTCTCTTTCAATATCGCAACAAAAACCATAGCGCGACTACTTTTGTTCCTCCCTACAACACTTCACCCTCATCTCTATCCACCTCACCAACACATAACGCACCCACAACGCAGTTCACCTTTACCCCCTACTCCCCCGCGCGACTCCCTCCTAGCCAAAAAAGAACATACACAGCGTGAGCCTACTAACTAAAGGAGCCGGAGGGCATAAGAGTGCTAGTATCGGTGGTCATCAAGGAACAAGAGCCGCAAAATGTGGAGATGTAGACGCACGACCAACGCACAAGAGGAAGCGGTCTACAGGGAGTTAAGGTTAGCTGCATAGCAGAGAGCTGTTTTTAACTAATGAACGGATGCGGAGGTTCCCTGGTTGCAGGATGAATCGTTGATTTTGGAAGGGATGGGGTAGATCGATTTTTTTAATTTAAGTTTGCGTAGTTGAGAAGTTGTGACACTTCCAGTCGCAATTTTCTTCCATGTCTAAGAGTCAAAGCAATATCTGGTATCCTTCAACCCCCCAACCAGTACCATTTAACCTTTCTCTGCTTGCAAGAATGATCGCCGTACCAGAATACCCAATGTCACTAGAAAATAAAGTCTTGCGTACTTACGTAGAAGCCCGTTGCACGGTACACCAGTGGTTAGCGCTGTAGATCACCCGCAAAGCTTCATTATAGCGTACTTTATTATAGCGTAGTCTGGTTTTAGTTGTTGAAGCAGAGCCTCCATTTTAACTTCAACCCCTACGTATAATCTACAAGGTACGGTGGCGGCTTCGCCGCCCTTTGGAGGCGCCCAGATAGATCTCCAGCCCAGCCAACCCAGAGTTGCCATTTTTAGCAGCTCCTATGCTTCCAGATGTATATGGCTCTAACATACTCCTAGAATTCAAATTTGTTAGATCATCTCTTGGCCAGCTC
>Ga0307514_10000689_pt1 | contig 59455 bp, 51 predicted proteins | sample 16_EM_MG_FD_203088 | JGI IMG/M metagenome (GOLD analysis project Ga0307514, IMG submission 203088) | Populus trichocarpa ectomycorrhiza microbial communities from riparian zone in the Pacific Northwest, United States - 16_EM | ecosystem: Host-associated > Plants > Roots > Unclassified | place... | reverse complement strand
GGCGCTCCGTCCCCTGGCTCCCCCCCCCCCCCCCCCGGCCGCCCGGCGCGGGGGGGCGCCCCCCCCCCCCCCCCCCCACACCAGGTCAGTGTAATCTCTATGCTCGCACAAGTGATACTCGCCCCGATACTGTCGGTACTACACATTGCGGAGCGTTCATAGTACCCCAGACAGTCTGTAAAATATGTGCAATGGTCGCGATCGTCGTCGCAGCATGCAAGGACGCGGTGGTTGAGGATTAGCGCGCAGGTTTCCGATGGACAGGAGAGCTTGATGGGTCCGGATGAGCCACAGAGGGCGGGGGTTGGGTCGGTGCGGCGGTGGAGATTGTGGAATGCGGCGGGGGTGGGGTTGACTGGGGTTGGGCATGTGGTGTGGAGGGGCGTGCGCGTGGGGCCGTCCCAGGGTATGCCGGAGGCTGCGGGAACTGACAAGAGGGTGAGTAGTGGGGCGATGGATTTCATGATGGCGAAGAAAAAGGAAAGGAAATGAGAAGGAAGGAACGGGTGATGGGCAGGTAAGTGTGGCGATGTACAGGGGTTAGCTATGCTGACGTTGCGAGAAGCTGGGAGTGTGTGCTCGACAAGCCGGGGCAGCCAGTGGAGTTTGCATACCACTTTGAGTGTGGGTGCGGTGGTGCACGGAAGCGGTTAGTCCCGATACTGACATTTTTTTGCAATCGTGGAGGGTGCGCCAAAGGCAGCGGGATTGGCGATAACAGTGACGGAAAAAGGAATATTACTCTGCGAGCTGCGTTTAGGCTGAAGCAGGATACTCTATTTCGGCTGGTAAGTTTGAGTTATATTCAGTTGGACAGAAGGGAAACTCTCTGCAAAATTAACCGACCATTCCCACCGAAGCAATATTTGCAGAGCAACATTTTGCAGTGTTGGCGATCTTACAGTGGCTGCATAGTGTAATCGGAATGTTCCGAACACGCCATCGATGCATCGACGATCTTCGTTTTGACATAACCGACAAAATGCAGGGGTGTGATCCGACAAGGAATGGCAACCGTAGGGCTGGGGTCTAGACTACAATCGAAGCGCCGAGCACCCACATCTGAGACTCTTAAGAAATCGGAATAGAACTTTCTCTAGCTAGGTGAGCGAGAATGAATCCCGCTGCGACGCCCATAAATTAATACTTTTCCCCACACTCGTTCATATCCATAGACAGCGAGACCAATGTGTTATCCTACACCAGCTTAAGTGAACAGATCAAGCGCAAAAAGGCGTCAAGCAGGGATACAAGTTCACTGCCTCGGTGAAGATGCCAATCTCGAGTTTCTTGTGGGCAGGAAATACTTTCCGGTCCTTGCGATATAAGTGGTCACAGTTGCGCAGTTCCCGGTGCCACTTTGTCGAACTCACGTTACAGAAGGCGTTCATCCCGTAAGTACAAAACAAAATCGAGAGATTATGTCTTTGGTCTTGTAAAGTATATTGACGCTATCTCAAGAATACGCATTTCTGCTACCTCAATGGGACATAGTCGGTGATCTCCTTTGTAGAACCTGGTGCGGAGGGTAGATTAGAAAATATACAGTTGGTCCTTGCGTACTTAAGTATATTCGTACTTCTGACTGAGTCATAATAGTATGCCCACCAAAACCATAGGCATCAAAGTTTTTATTCTCTGTTGACGCTATATATATGCCTGCAATGCCATTTTGCACTACAGCAGACTGCCTTGGGTAGATAATATCAGGGGGAGATGTGAATCTGTTAGCGCAAAAGCTCAAGCGGTGCGCAGAGAAAAGCATCGCATGGGCTCCTCGACGAGAACTTCAATTTGACACGGCGAAAACAGAAGCGGTGCATTTCACGAGCAGACGGGGCCACAGGAAGCCCCTATATTCCATACTCACAGCAAAAACCAGGGTTGGAGGCGGCTTCGTACAGTTCATCTTCAACAAAGAAGCGACTCGATGGTTAGGGTCTTGATGGACTCCCATTTGACACTCAAGGAGCACAACAATCAGTACCTGCAGAAAGCCAGCAGCGCTGAAGCCAAGCCCAGGACTCTAATCAAGAAGCATGGAACCGTACCCGAAAGTGTCAAAGATGTCCAAATAGCCTGGGTACAGGCTGTAACACCGTACGGAAGCGAGCTCTGGTGAGACTCAAACGCAATGGTAAGCGGGGCGACCTCCAGCTCCTCCTCAATTGACACGCCCGATCGACATTAGGTGCCCTGCCTACGACCCCGAAATGACAGCTGATGCGTGAAGCGGAACTACCCCCCGCGGAAGTGCTCCTTAACTACCGACAACAGAGCAAGACTAGTGTACTCACTTGAAAGATCCAAAACGAAGGAACTTTATTCTCCCACCGCCAACAGCAACATCCATTGCGAGAGTGGTCAAGGAAAAGTGCAACGCAGTCGAACGACTGAAACCATGATCTAGCCCAGCCCGAGAGAGGAAGCCGCGATACGAGTGGTAATAGAGAAGAATGTGAAGCCAAGAAGTACGCAGAGCAGTGTTCGAAAGAGAATCATATGAAGGCCTAGACATGGCGGACGGACGGATCCCGATCTGATGATGGGAGAGTGGAAGCAGCGGCGGTATGCGACGAAGGAGGCTGGACGGCCCTCTACAGCTACCTCCGGAAGAGACGAATGGAGGTGTTTGACGCTGAGTTATGGGCATATGGATTGCTCTTAAAGAGACTGCAAAGAGAGCAGAAAGACTGCGCGCTCGAGGGGTGCAGAAAACGATGACCTTCAGCGGTTCGCAGGCAGTAGTTCGACGGCGCCGTCTCTGTCCTGCCCTTGGACGGATGGCGCTTTGCCATCCCGTCCCCGTCCTGTGCAATCCCGGACGGACGGGACGGTTGAGAAAACTGGCACTATGGGATAGCGAGCGGCGTAGTAAACACTACCGGTAAAGGAGCGGGCCCGGTAAAGCGGGAAGTCAGCGCTAAATCCCAATGAGAAGCAAGAAGCTACTCTCCACGAGATACTACCAGCTCAAATGCGAGCATACGCTCACCGCAATTATCTCATGCGTTTCAACCAGCAAGACGATGATTATTTTTGGTCGTGCGGGAAGGCAGCCCAGGCCCGGGAGCATCTCTTCCGCCACTGCAAGAAGCGGAAAAACGAACTGCGGAAACTGTGGAAAACAGTCCGGAGGGAAACTGGGTGGAAAGAGGGAAGATGCAAGTACGTTCAGATTTCCGAGCTGTTTTCAACGGAGAAGTGTGATCAAGCAGTGATGAACTTCCTCGCGGCCACAGAGGTCTAGATGTTCCCACGCCGCTGAGCCGCTGACCTAAGCAGAGTTGTTGTGGCGTTTGTCTTTCTCTTCTATTACGTTTCATTTGTGCTCGATCGTTCATTCTGGTTACATTTGTTGCAGGGGACGAAGGGTAGACGGAGGGGAGGGGAAATTAGGTACTGCCATACTCTAGTTAGAGTGAATGCAGAATGATTAAAACAAATACAAAACGTACTAGAAGATCCTCTGTATATATCTCGAACCTTTCTCCTCCGGTCTTCTCTCTGTTCCTTATTGTTGGTCAAATTCCACACCCATTTGCACAGAGTAGCTCTACGATATATGGATAGATTCCACGTTCTTGTTGGCCATGTACTTGGACTGGTTGTGGATCGCTGGGGGGGGGTGTCTAACATACACCCCACTAGCGGACACCCCTTCGTGGCCCTGAGCAAATCCCAGTACCTAGCCAACGATAACGCGGAATCCATCTACTTATAGTGGACCTACTTTGTACGAAAGGGTGTCCAATCTGACAAAGAATTGGTTGAGCTATGGGGGGTCCGCTAGGGGGTGTCCGCTAGGGGGGGTAAGCTGGACACATCCCCTCCCATCGAACCACAGCCAGTCCCATTACTGTTGACACGAGAAGATGATGGAGAAGATGAGAAGATGATGAATTGTCTGTCGACCCAAAGAGAAGGAAAACTATGGACTTATATACAAAAGAGAGAGAAGGAAAACTCAATGCCGACTGCCAAAGCCGGAGCCCAATGCCGAGTACCAGTGCCGAGCCCTCCTCCTCACCATGGGGGCAGGCGAGGCCGATGGGGGCAGGCGAGGCTGGTGGGGGCAGGCGAGGCCAATGGGGGCCGTAAGCCACCGGCCTTATGCCCGAGCCCGCCAGCACCAAACACTAGGGAAGCCACCGGGCCAAATCCCTAGTCAACAATTACTGTGCCAACAATAATGCGGAATCCATCGACATCTAGTTGAGCTACTCTGTGGAAATGGGCGCGGAATTTGACAAAGAATTGGCAGACTTATGGGGGTGGTTGGTAGAGGGGCCGGAGGAGGAGGGCTACATACCCCACTCAATTTCTCTACCACTTCTTGTTAGAATTCAATCTCCTCGCTGTCATTGTCTCTTAGGTATACTAGTAGACTATTCTGGGCCAGCTTGGTGGTTTTTAGATACTGTGAAATGTCACTGGGGCGAAAATTCTCTAAGTTATGTGATTTTAGATGGTCTCCCAGTTTTGCGATTTCGAAATTGTACCTATCTCAACAACCACCCAGCCGAATATGCCAAGACTTGTGCCCATCGACAACTATCACGACATATATACTCTGATATCAGTCCTAGCGAATTTGATTTACAATTGGTGATGAAACAGGGGGGTCACAAGAATGACAACAATCCGCCAGCTTCATGGACTCTCACTCACATTTTCAACTTCCTCAAATCTTATCCAATTGACTTGATTCGTTTCTTGACAGATAGCCTTTGGAGTTGTCTATCACACTACGGTCTCCGATGTTCTCACCATTGTGTGGCTGTTGAGTAATTTTCGAATTTGTCCAATTCGGAAAAAACCCCGTCCAGATACCTTGCATTTGACCAGCTAGCAATAATCCCGTCTTGGTACTTCCACGGGACGGTTTTTGCACGGTAACCCTGTCCCATTTTCATCCCGTCGTTCACACTAATACTTGTAGAGTACAAACCACGCTAACATGGTGTACATGCACACCACAAACGTGACCTATAAACGCCATTCTCGTGTAAAAGAGATGCTTTTGTCATTTAACCATGGTATAAAAGCCACCACGATATTGCATGCATATACATCATAATGTAGTGAGAATATCATGCCATACTACTAGCTCAACCTTTAGCTTTTCTCGACACCCTCATGATAACGTCAAGACAACCTCACGACAATTTGGTTTAGACAGCACTCTGACTATCACCACAACCTCACCACTTTGTCGTTTAGCTACCACGCTGAACCTCACACCAATCTCACGACAATGTGGTGTAATTGCCCCGCTAGACCTCACGACAATGTGGTGTAGTTCCCCCGCTACACCTCACGACAACAAAGTGTAAATGCCACGATACCTATCGTGTGTTTCAAACTACACTACAATGTACCCTAGGGATAGTAATGGATAACGCACCAAAATCCTAACTAATAAGAGCCATCAAGCAGTGAGCACGGTATTAATTTTGAGAAGGATATATCGTGTAATGCAAAATGTACATAGCGCATATATGGTTGCTTTATCACATAGCTCCTTATGGACTTTGGGATGGGATGGAATATGTGTGCACCCTCCGATTCAATCTAAATAACAAAATTCGCATTCAATACCCCCATGCCTACATGTTCAATCAGTGCTACCTAGAAAATCAATCTTATAAAAGAGAAGTGTTCGTTGGTGTGAATACCGGTTGATCATGAACTTTCCGTTAAGCCAACCTAGGGTAATTACTTCAATTTCTCCAATCACCGCAACTTTGCTCTTCCTGAGAGAGGGTGTACTCGAAGGAGCCTCGGAAGTTTCCTTGAATCCTAACATTGGATTTTCCCTGAAACCAGACGAGTGGATAGAGTCTTCTTCGAAGGAGTTCGCCATTTTTCATGGTGCCTGATTGTACTGCTCAATTTATGTTCCATTCCCGAAACAGACGAAACTTACTGTTCTAGTCCATTCACGGAGGCGGTTCCTCCGGGGAGTACCTAGTTAGTTCACAGAGGCCCACCTTCCGTGAACGAACCGTCCATTCACGGAGTCCGTACCCCACCACCGTGAACCAGTGTTGTCAACCGTCCCGTCCGACGGCCGTCATCCACCGTCATCGGCCGTCATCGGGCGGTTACTATTAATACATATACTTTAACTGTAGAGCGCGCGGTACAAGATATAAATAGATTTATCTATATTTCTAGACTCTCAATCAGTAGTAAGAATTCAGGTTCGGGTTGAGCAGATGTTGAAGGATCTTGCTTTACAGTCAAGCTAGTGGAGAAATGTACTTATTATAACTGAATATCTATTATTTATGATGACTCGCCAATCATCAATGGATGTCGGCCGATGACCGCCGGGGACGGCCGGGGACGGACATTTACCGTCAACGGCCGTCCCTTCCGTCCGTCCCCGTCCGGCCTCAAAAAAGACGGCGCCGTTCCGTCCTAGCTCAGGACGGATGGGACGGTTGACAACACTGTACGCACTTGCACCTTATCTCAACCCAAATGCGCCTATGACAGTCATTCAACTCTTTGACGCATGGGTAGAAGTTCCAACAGATCTCAGCTGGCCTCGTACCCCGGCCCTGCGATCTCATGTGATTTTATACTAACCGAAATGACGAGTCTGACCCAAATTGAGATCACAAAAAGTGAGGTGGAAGGGTCGGAGACATCACTGGACCAAGATTTCAAATTACCTTCAGAGAGCTGAGCATTGGGGGGGGGGGGTTAGGTTACAACTACTTGAGTCAATACCGAGTATTTTTAACGAATTACAGCACATGTGCACTCACTGTAGCCTTAACCTGAAGCTGATCCGGGCTCGATTCGGGTCGTTGCGAGCTTGACCCGGGCACTCTCGTTCACTTTACACCACAAAATTTGCCTGACTTGCTTAGTGCCCCATATAAACTTTATTTCCTTTCCCTTAAACTCCTCTTTCCATGCAAACCCAGCTCAAACCCGTGGTGTTGAAATTTTCACCGGGTTGACCTGGGAACTTTGTGTGGAGCGATGTCTCCAGGCTCTCTCACAACTCCGTTCCCTCGCAACACTATTCCCTTTTTGTCACTTCCATTTTCGTCTTAGTGCACATGTACACAATTGAGAGCCTGATTCGAGGCCAGATCTCAGCAGCCTATGGCTCACTACCGGAGCTAGCTCGATATATTAGTCATCATTACCCTTAAACGTTGCATGACATCCTCGGCTGAGACAGATATGACCCCACCACTTAAGAACTAGCCACTGCGTCGTGTGGTCTCAACCGTAGGAGCAACCACCTTGGCGAATCAGAGTACTCTGTGGAAGCTATTCCAGCCCTTTGATGCATTCAAGAGTGGCGTACAGGCGATAAGGGCGCCAATGCTCAGATGGGAAGGATATCCGGATGACGAGACTAGTTGAGAGCCACTGATGCATTTCATTCGGTCCGGAGAAAGAGAGGCTGTACGGGAATATACGCCGGTACTTAACCATGAGAGTTTCAACAAACTGTTCTCGTACAGACTGTTCTAGTCCAGTCACTGAGGATGTCCCTCCGCGGAGAGACCGGTCCATTCACGGAGTCCCACCCTCCGTGACTGGACTGGTTCTTTCGCGGAGTGTACCCCTGCACCCCACCTCCGTGAATGGACCAGTCCATTCACGGAGTCGAAACTCGGTGAATGCTCTGCACGCATATATGCCCACGGATATATGCGTACTCAGCTGGCCATATCCAGCTGAATTTAATCAATGCAACTAATTGCATTCAGCCCAGCGCAACTATGTACCTTCAGCCCAGCGAAATGATGGAGTTCAATGCACAAATAATGATGTTTCTGCAGCGCCATCTGGTACTTTCATTCTTAAACGGAAGACAACACCACCTAGACCCAGTCACAATCAAAAGCGACTTCGAGCAAATACACAGGGAGAGGCAACAGCGCAGACATACTCCACTTCTGTTGATGATGTCAACAAGAGCGTAGAGGAAAACGATGAAAGTGATTTGACAGAGCTGGATATTGAGGAAGGAGTGGTTCTCGACGAGTACAAGGATGTGGACGAGGAGGAGGAAGAGGATGAGGACGTTGTAGAGGAAGACGGCAACGAGGAAGAGCCGATTTCAAGTCAGGATATAGAGCACAGTGTAATTGTAGTTGCACCACCACGTTGAGTGTAATTAGCACTTTTGTATGTATGCTCCGCGAATGAACCAGTCCAGTCACGGAGGTGGGGTGCAGGGGTACACTCCGTGAATGGACCGGTCTCTCCGCGGAGGGACATCCTCCGTGACTGGACTAGAACACAGACCAATACATGGCGGACCCCTGGGCAGCGACGACGACGATTTGACGGCGGGGGTACCACCGATGAAGAGGAGCGCAAAGTTAGCGGTGAGGTAATACAAAGATGTTGAAGCGAACAGGCGTATAGAGTCACATGTACAGCTCAATACTGAATATATTGAACGCGGTTGAGAGTATGACTTGAGTTTGTATATAACGCGATCGGCATTTCCAACCGAAGTTCTAGAGGGCAGGTGCATCAACAAGTATGCAAAAGGATAACTCCGACCCATGGGTCCATTGTTGAATTAGTTGTGTGTACGTCCCGTTGATTGATTGATTCTAGAGCTGAGTAAAGAAGCCACATAGTCTACATAGAGTAGAATTCGCATACTGGGGTCACCACGAACCCTAACCCAACGCCACGTGATAATAAGTCCATAATTCATTCCACTAATGTATAGTGGTATGTGCGCTCCACTTCTGGCAGGTTTCAAGTGCACGTGCCTTTAGGGATGAGTCCAAGGAAAGATCAGAGTCGCAGCAGTATTAAAACTAATGCAACTGTCAGATGCCTTGTGATGTATGGGTATGAGGGGCATTTTTTTATGAGCTCAAATTCCTCAAACGGTTCCATGAACAAATAACTGATAGCTTTTGTGTTCAGGAGGCAGCAAAATAAACTTTCTAATGCAACATAATAACGATATGCATACTTCTTGTGAATGACGCGAGTTCGGAAGCCGATGGTTTGTAGTGCATCTGGCGAATAGGATCGCTGCAGTACGTTTGCAGCTTTTATTTAGGTCGCGTTCTATGCAAGAAAATATTTTCAGATCGCATGTTCTGCTCCTCTAACGTGCACAGGTGAGTTTGCTGCACTTTCTCGCTAAAGGAAACGACATTCTAGGTAGTGCTGTCAACCGCCCCGTTTTTATTTTTTTTTGTTTTAATCATACTGTATTCACTCTATTTAGAGTATGACAGACCCCTAATCTCCTCCGCCTCCGGGCAGGCCGGTTAGATGGCGAAGCTCCACTTCTGCTACCCGTCATACCCTCTGACAAAAGAAAGCAAATGCAAAAGATTGATGAAAAAATGAAACCCAAAGAAGAGAGACTACCGAATATTACTCCTCCAATCGCTTGGGCGGGAACTTCCCGACATCAGTAGCCGCCAGGAAGTCCATCACTGCTTTATCGCACTTCTCCACGGAGAACAGCTCAGAGACCTGCACGTCAACCGCCCCGTCCGTCCGAGATTACTCAAGACGGAGACAGGACGGCTGGGGACGCCATATACCAAGAACCCCACATGCCAGAAACACCACATGCCGTCCTCAGCCGTCCCTGGCAAATATCTGTGGACAATAAAATTCACAAGTACGAAAACGAGTTGAATTATTAAAAATCTCAAATTTACCTATACTGTGTACAGTAAGCTCTATTCATTAACGCTGATTCACTCATATCAAACCATGTAAAACATCTTAATACTTGATGTCAGCCGGGATAGTGGATGTCGGCCGGGGACGGTGGATGTCGGCCGAGGACGGTGTTTTCGCCGTCCTTTTCAATCTGCCTCAGGGTCTCGGATTGGTCGTTCTTATCGGCCAGCATTTTTCCTGTATAATCTAAGGTTCTGTGCGAATGTGTTTTCAGGCATATGCAATGCCACGTGTTGGTCGATCCGATCCTTGCATGGTACATGTTTGCCGCCAAAGCTCAGGCTGCAGCACGATGGCAACTACATATGCTAAATGGATAATTATCAAGTTTGCATGAAGTCGTGTTTTGCGTACAAGCGGTGCGCAATCGTCGTGTACATACATACATACACGAGGTAATGCTACTAGCCGCCATTCTGCATAATGCTGCGATGCTGCGGGCTATGTCTCAACCACCCTGCCAACTCATCAGGCGGAGCGAAAGTTGCATACTCCCAAATATAGATTAACCTTACGCATCATATGTTTCTTTTAATGCAAAATCAGGTTGTACAGCTCTACCTACCGTTAACATTAATACTTCGGTTGAGTAGGAGTTGACATTGAAAAAGGTGAGCATACACTTTTTTGATACCAAGTATGTTTAATTTCCCTTTCTCCATATGTACAATCTTTATAAGGTCCAAGCTGTGGCACTGACTGAATAAAACAGAATCACGAAACTACGCTGAGGATTCCGCCATCTGTCTAAACTCGACTAGTTGCAGCTTTGCATCGCAGCGCAAGTATATACATGATGTTTTCAGCACACAACTCCACACTGGTATCGTACTCAGATGGAATGTTTTCCCATCGTTCCGCCTCACCGAGCCGTACAAATGATGACATCCAAAGCGACCTCATCTCATTTCTTTCAATTGTCCAGAAATGCAATGTCGACTACCTCCCCATCATGTGGCAGCCTTCTCTCAGTACTCTCGGTGTGGGTGGTTCTGGCACAATAAACCAGTCCACAATCATTACCGACATGCCCCTTGCATTCAAGCGGTTTCACAATAAGGATTCAGAGATGGACTTTCAGCCTTTAATATCAGAGGTACTGATCTTGAGTCAGCCCCCTGTTCGAAGTCACCGCAATATAGTCGACCTCGAGGGAATTTGTTGGGAAATAAAGCCCAAGACGGAGAAAGCTGTACCTGTACTTGTTTTTAAGAAAGCAGCATGGGATCTACAACAGTTCTTGAACGTGAGTGAGGGTATGAATATGGGTATCAATGACCGGCTCAATATCTGCGCCGATATTGGAAGAGCCATCATGACTTTGCATGCATATGGTTAGTCGTTCCAAATTAAAATATTCCTCAAAGGTCTAATATTCCCACAGATGTGATTCATGGCGATATCAAGCCCCAAAACGTGCTAGTCTTCAAGGACGCTACAGGAAAGACGTCAGTAAAGGTGTCTGACTTCGGGTATTCTACTGTTGCAGTTGGTGAAGCAGGAAAAGTTCTTCTACCTAAGTCCAGGCCGTGGAATGCTCCCGAGTATCATGTCGGAGAGTTCGAAGTCCCCGAAGCCAAAAAGGCTGATGTGTACTCTTTTGGTATACTGTGTCTCTGGGTTCTACTCGGGAGCATGCCTATTCCCCAGAGCGGTATCGAATTTACATTTGAGGCATCTTCTTTGTCTCTCACATCACTTGAGCATCTCAAAAACGATGATAAGGTCGAGCATATAGCCAGACAACTCATGGAATCAGTACCACTGGCCGGATTGAATGACAAACTTAAGAAGCGCCTGAAAGAGTTTTTCAGCTTGACGGTTCCATTTGCCCCTGCAAAACGGACGTCTGATTTTGCAAGATTAATTAGTCTCTTGAGCCAAAAGAGGTGTGTTTCACCTAAAGTCATACCCCAGTCGTCACTAAGAAGGTTAGAACCCAACCCCAAATCCTTCCTGCAATGCCTTTGGAGACGACAAGCAAGTTTTCAAGCCATGAAGAATTCAGGGTAAGGATCAATCCATTCCCGTATTCCCCAAAATACTTTACTGAGTACCACCACTATTAAAGATTGCCAAAAACCTGGCCGATCACATCCAGGCCGACTATCGTGTACGGATTCAAATCAGAGAGAGCCTAGAACATCATTATTTACGCAATCAAAACCAACATTTTGCGGCCCATATCGCATTCCAGCTTGCTTTTTGTTATCAAATTGGATTTGGAGCCAAGAGTGACGAACATAAATGTTCTAAGTGGCTACAAAAAAGCAACAAACAACTGGATGATTTGAAGATTGAAAAAGAGGCAGTACGGCCAACATACTTGAAGAGTGAGGGAATGTACCGTCTCAACAACTTTATGGAACACAACCGTATTCACGAGTATCGAGCGTTGGGATTGAGCAAACTAGAAAAAGCCCGGAGAGAATACGAAAGAGAGATTGCAGATATGACGAGAGAGTTTGGGGAGTTCCATTTCGTACCATTGGACTTATACCGAACCTTTAGAGACCTGCTGGATGAATTAAGGGAATTCACGAAATCCAAAGAGATTAGAAGAAGGATCAGAGATCATATTGAAGCAACAGCGGGAACTGATCATCAGTATTACATTTCATCAAACATGAACGTCGCTATGTCTCACGCAAACTTGGGGGAATGGAGGGAAGCGCAACGATTGCAGGAAGATATTCTAATGCGTACCGAAAGTACCTATGGAGCGCAGAGCTCGGTGGTCACATCAATAAAAAACGACCTTGCCACAACGTACTGGGACCAGGGTCGATGGAAGCAAGCCGAGGAGCTAAGGGTGCAGGTCATCGAGACAAGAAAGAGGGTACTCGGTCAAGAGCATCCAGATACCTTGAGCAGCATGAATGGGCTCGCAATGACATACAACGGCCAAGGACTATGTAAGGAAGCCGAGGGGCTGTTACTAGAGGTCATAGAGACGAGAAAGAGGGTACTTGGCCAAGAGCATCCAGATACCATTTCCAGCATGGATAACCTCGCGTCGATATACAGCCATCAGGGGCGATGGAAGGAGGCCGAAGAGCTAAAAATACAGGTCGTGGAGACAAGAAAGAGGGTGTTCTAGTCCAGTCACGGAGGATGTCCCTCCGCGGAGAGACCGGTCCAGTCACGGAGTCCCACCCTCAGTGACTGGACTGGTTCATTCGCGGAGTGCACCCCTGCACCCCACCTCCGTGAATGGACTGGTCAATTCACCGAGTGTACACTCGGTGAATGCTCTGCACACATATATACCCACGAATGTATGCGCACTCAGCAGGCCATATTCAGCCCAGTGCAACTACGTGCATTCAGCCCAGTAAAACATAGCTCTACGCAGACAATCCACAGCACCCAGCGGAAACAATTGAGCAGCAACGTGTTCGATATACAGCTTTGCACGATTATCAGGTTATCAGTGGTCAACCTTACCGTCAGACAGATGAAAAGCACAAGACTCCGCGCTTCTGTCCTCGCGAACACGAGGTTTTTGACTCAATAGTCTGAGAACATGCCAGTGAACTCATGCATGCTGGGTGAGACAAAACATGGGCTGAAATCGATCGCAAGTACTATGGTATTAGCAAGAAAGAAGCTGCATTCTTACTCGGTCACTGAACAACATGTCCAAAAACACGATCTGCGAAAACTGCAGCTCCACTTGAGGCAATAGTTGTCAAGGAACTCTGGGAACGACTTCAAATTGATCTGATTGATTTTCGTCATTTGGCCCAGAAATTCAAATGGTGCTTGCATGTACGGGATCACTTCAGTAAATTCTCGGCTGCCTATTCAATGGAGTCGAAAGAAAGCGAGAATGTTGCGTTACACTTGGGAGAATATATCAGAATCTTGGGAATCCCAGGAATACTGCAATGTGCCAATGGGACTGAGTTTAAAGGAGCATGCGACCGCCTGCTAAAACACCATTGTATACTGGTTGTCCACAGCACGCCTCGTACCCCGCAGACCAATGGACGTATTGAACAGGCAAGTGGATTTCTGAAGGATAAGATCCTTCCATGGAGGACTGAAATGGAATCAATAGAATGGTGGCTTGCACTTCCGGAGGCCATGCTCTCAATGAATCGGCAGGTTCACTCAACAACCGGAAAGAGTCCATACGAGGTTGTCAAGCAACTTATGCCCAATTGTCCACGAATATCCCCAGCCGAGCGATCAACAGTAGGTGTTGTAGAGAATACAGAATTACACGAAGAAATCGAACCATCCATTGATACACAACTGCAGGTAACCAGCAATATACCAGAGGACTCTCAACACCAGCCTGCATTGGAAACGCAGTCCCAAGCGATTCAGCGTTTGAATAAAGAGGTTATTGCAAATACACAGTGAAAGGTCAGCACTATGGAAAAGAGATACAACAAAGTCAACAAAGTAGCAGTATTTGAGAAGGCTGACCTTGCACGCCTAAAGATTCCAGTCGAGGATCGATGTTCTGTTTACTAGGAATTTGGCCCGGTGACTTCCTTAATCATCGATGCCGTTGGACTCAGGCATGAGGCCAGTGGCTGGCCGCCCTCATCGGCCTCGCCTGTCCCCACCAGCCTCATCTGCCTCCACCAGCCTCGCCTACCCCCACCAGCCTCGCCTACCCCCACCAGCCTCGCCTGCCTCCATGCTGAGGAGGAGGGCTCGGCACTGCTACTTGGCTTTGGGCTCCGGCTTTGGCAGTCGGCATGGAGTTTTTTTTCTCTCTCTTTCGTATATAAGTCTATAGTTTTCCCTCTCTTTGGATCGATAGACAATTGAGCTTCTTCGTTCTTTCTCTTTTACTCTCAACATGTTCAACAGACACCAAGCACATCTTCTGCAGGGTTGTTGAAGTCCAGCATCGCGATCGTTATGCCTTGCAGTGTCAATATGGTATTCTGCACGGTTTCTATCGTACGAAATATATGGACCGCCTTGCTGCGATTATTCCTCATCAAAGTCCAACATTCATGAAGGGTAGCCATCGTATGCTTCCTTTGCGGAAGGCTGCAAGCCTTCATTCCACTGCTGAGCTCATGCAAGTACGTTGTGGATATAAAGGGAACTGCAATACAATTCGCTGCAAGTGTTTCAAAGCGAAGGTTGAGTGCAGACTTCATTGCCATGGCCAAAATGATGGAGTTCAATGCACAAACAATGGTGTTTCGGCAGCACCATCTGGTACTTTCAATCTTAAACGGAACACAACTCCAAGGCCTTGTCACAATCACAAGCGACTTCGAGCAAATACACAAGGAGAGGCAACAGCGCAAGCATACTCCACTTCTGTTGATGATGTCAACAAGAGTGCAGAGGACAATGAAGACAGTGATTTGACAGAACAGGATATGTAATTAGCACTTTGTATGTATGCTCCGCGAATGAACCAGTCCAGTCACGGAGGTGGGGTGCAGGGGTACACTCCGTGAATGAACCAGTCCAGTCACTGAGGGTGGGACTCCGTGACTGGACTGGTCTCTCCGCGGAGGGACATCCTCCGTGACTGGACTAGAACAGAGGGTACTCGGCCAAGAGCATCTTTATACCCTGATCAGTATGGCCAACCTCGCATCGACACATATGGAACAGGGGCGATGGAAGGAGGGGGAGGAGCAGACAGTGCAGGTTATGGAGGCGTTCAATAGGGTACTGGGCGAAGAGCATCCCCATACCTTGTCCATCATGGCCAACCTCGCATCGACATACAGCAACCAGGGGCGATGGAAGGAGGCCGAGGTGCTGGAGGTGCAGGCCTTACACTTGGGAAAGAGGGTACTCGGCCACGAGCATCCAATTACCTTGGTCAGAATGGCCAACCTCGCATCGATATATAGAAACCAGGGGCGATGGAAGGAGGCGGAGATGCTGCAGGTGCAAGCTACAGAGACTCAAAAGTGGTTACTGGGCCAAGAGCATCCAGATACCTTGTCCAGCATGGGCAACCTCGCATCGACATACAGCAAGCAGGGGCGATGGAAGGAGGCTGAGATGTTGCAAGTTCAGATCATGGAGATATTGAAGAGAGTACAAGGCCAAGAGCATCCAGATACCTTGGCCATCATGGCCAGCCTCGCATCAACTTACAGCGACCAGGGGCGATGGAAGGAGGCCGAGGAGCTGGGAGTGCAGGCCTTGGAGTTGAGAAAGAGGGCATTCGGCCAAGAGCATCCAAATACCTTGTCCAGCATGAACAACCGTGCATCAATATATTATAGCCAGGGGCGATTGAAGGAGGCCGAGGAGCTGTTAGCGCAGGTTGTGGAGACGACAAAGAGGGTATACGGCCAAGAGCATCCCGATACCTTGTCCAGCGTGGGCAACCTGGCATCGATATATTCGAACCAAATGCGATGGAAGGAGGCCGAGGAACTGGAGGTGCAGGTCATAGATATGAGAAAGAGAGTACTCGGTCAAGAGCATCCAGATACCTTGAACGGCATGAATAGCCTCGCAGCGACATATGTGTGCCAGGGGCGATTGAAGGAGGCCGAGGAGCTGTTAGTGCAGGTCATGGAGACAAGAAAGAGTGTACTCGGCCAAGAGCATCCAGATACCTTGATCAGCATAAGCAACCTTGCATCGACATACAGGAACCAGGGGCGATTGAAGAAGGCCGAGGAGCTACAGGTGCAGGTCGTCGATATGAGAAAGAGAGTACTCGGCCGAGAGCATCCCTCTACCTTGACGATCATGGACAACCTTTCATCGACCTACAGCAACCAGGGGCGATGGAAGGAGGCTGAGGAGCTGAAGGTGCAAGTTGTGGAGACGAGAAGAAGGGTACTCGGCCAAGAGCATCCAGATACCTTGTCCAGCGTGGGCAAACTCGCATCGATATATATGACCCAAAGGCGATGGAAGGAGGCCGAGGGGCTGCAGATGCAGGTTATAGATATAGGAAGGAGAGTACTCGGCCAAGAGCATCCAGATATCTTGACCAGCATGAGTAACCTCGCATTGACGTACACGAACCAGGGGCGATTGAAGGATGCCGAGGTGCTGCAGGTGCAGGTCATGGATATAGGAAAGAGGGTACTCGGCCAAGAGCATCCACTTACCTTGACCAGTATGAATAACCTCGCATCGACATACGTGAGCCAGGGGCGATTGAAAGAGGCCGAGGAGCTAGAGGTTCAGGTTGCGGAGACACAAACAGGGTACTCGGCCAAGGGCATCTAGATACCTTGACCAGCATGAATAACCTCGCATCGACATACGCAAACCAGGGGCGATGGAAGGAGGCCGAGGAGCTACAGATTCATGTGACCAATAATATCAAGATTACTTTGGGCGAGGATCATCCCCTCAATGCAGCTGCCATTGCTAGCTTGGCTTCAATACGTAACATGGTAAGGCCTTACGCAACTTATCGGATTTGAATAGATTGATTGATAGCGTACTAGACCGTGTCTTCATTCGATTTGTAAATATGTTGCGGCATTTTCCGCTCGCTAGGTTATTAGAGGATAACGCCGACGGTGAAGGGAGACTGTGGCATTCGTCCATGATATTCCAACATGATGACGATGGCGACAATCTCGAGATAGATGATGAAAGGTTTCTACATGCGCTTGCAATGGTATTGGAGATAGATGACGAAGCTAGCGCTTCCTATGTCAATAGATGCGGACGAGGATATTGGGACTGATGAGGAAGGGCACAAACGTGCACTAGCTATGTCGATGGAGGAAGACAACGACAATAATTAAATTAGTTCCTTCAAAAGCTTCTTAGACTGAGATAGTGCGTAGACTAAAGCCGATCGCAGCTGGTATTATTCAAGATATACAACCAGATTGCGAGCTGGCAGTGAAGTGGTGAAAGGGCTATTAATAAGGGCGGAAATACAGAGGGCCTAAAAGTGATAGATTCTGTGGGCAAACTTCCACTGGGGAATGGATGCACTAGTAAGGATGCGCAGAACGTAATTGGAAGGATACAGGGAAATGTCTTGGCGATACGTGGGCAAGTCGTGATTGTGAGGGGACATGGGTAGTTTAGAGGCATACTGGCTAATTGTGGGATTTCGCGCTATCAGTGTAACTAGCATTGAAGCGAAGTACATGACAAGCAAGCAGTCGGGATCTAACGAACACTTCCTGAACCAGCAGTGCACTCAGTGCCTGTTGTATTCGTCGCCACTTACCGCAAACTCAAAAACCCACGGTTCGGACACCGAGACGATGACAAATGCTGGTGGTGCGGCGGCGGAAGCAGGACGGCCCAGACGCGGGAACATCTCTTCCGCCACTGCAGCCGATGGAAAGACCAGCAGAAAACGCTCTGGAAAGAGGTGGGAAAAGCGACGGGATGGAGAGCGGGCAGATGCCGACACGTGAAAGTCTCTGAGCTGCTCTCCATAGAGAAATGCGACAAAGCGGTGATGGACTTCCTGGTGGCCACTGATGTCGGGAAATTCCCGCCCAAAACGGGCGGAGGAGCAAGTGCCGGCGGGCAACGGGTGGAGGAGTAAGGGCCGGCGGGCTCTCCTTGATTTCATCCCTTTTCCTTTGTATTATATATCTACCATTTTTGGAGGCTTTCTTTCTTTCTTTTGTCAGAAGGGGACGACGGGTAGTAGGAGTGGAGCTCCGCCATCTAGCCGGCCAGCCCGGAGGCGGAGGGGACTAAGGGGCTGTCATACTCTAAGTAGAGTGAATACAGTATGATTAAAACAAAAAAAAAAACAAAAAAAAAAAACTCAAAAACCCGACTAGCTTCACGTCGGGCGTCACCGGAAGTGCCGGATAGCGGCAGAGTCTGCAAGCGCAATTGCACATCGTCGCCATCAATGCCAATACGTAGGTCCCTTCAAGAGTGGTTTGTTGAGACTTATCGTTGAGTGCCGCTTGTGTATTATCGCACTCTCTCTCTTCCTCCGAAATTGGGTGAGATGCGTCCACGGCTCACGAGGTCGACGTTCATCGGCGATGCACCCCTTGAACTCGCTAACGTTATTAAGGTGCTGTGCACTTGGTTGCACTAGTTAGACGCCGCCATCCCAATAGTCCGTTTCGTCCATCCAAGGCAACGCCCAGGACCAGACGACAATTTTGTGAATACTACATTTCTCTGTTGAAGGTTTATTCGCAAATGTGTGCAGTAACATTAACCCTTCAATTCCGAATGATCCGAATGCACTAGACGTACAGCCAGTTCATTGAAATGCTTAATTTGGTTTGCTAAACTGTAAACACTGTATATTCCTGCTTTCACGGGATGCGCAATGCTTCGAGACCCGACTCCTCGAAAGGTCACGGATGAGTCACGGATGAATGTCGGTAGCGTTGCCGATCAACCGCTTCCAGGTGTCACATATCGGCCAAAATGCAACTTCGGTAATTCTTATGCGTTGTCATCTTAGCAGAGTGCCACCACCATTCACCCATCCCAACTTTACTAATGTGACCGATTAAGACGCCTGTTTGACGTCAAATGATCTACTCAGCGAGTTTTATTAACCCGTCTTGCCCGATCTTGAAATAGAGCAAGCGTTCTCACACAGCGGTCATTTCTGTGTTTTGGGGGCGAGAGAATCAATACTGTCGGAATACCGTGATTTAAATCCCTTCTTGCCACAAATACGCGACGGTTTCTGATCTTGATACAAGCGAGCCGTTTTGGTTTTATTTTATTCATTCTGCATCCACTCTAACTAGAGTATGGCTGTACCCGATTCTCCTCCGGATGGCCGGCCAGGCGGGGGAGCTCCCACCTTCTTCCCCTTCTTCCCCTGTAACAAACGAAACGAAAGTCCAATGAATGGTAACGCAGTGACAAAAGAAAAAAAATTGAAACACTACTAACTACACTCTTCTCTGCTCAGCGGTATGGAAACTTTCCGACTTCTGTAGCCTCGAGGAAGTCCATCACCCCTCGATCGCATACAGTTCAGATATATCCACGCGCCGGCACCTTCCCGCTTTTCCGCCGGTTGCCCACTCAACTGCTTGACACAGCTTCAGCCATTTGGTGCTTTGGGAGCAGGAACGACCTGGAATGTCAATCCCGTCGAATACCGTGATTTAGCCGGGCCAGCCGATCGCGCGTGACCAGCTGCAGCGAAGAAGCCCAAGTGTTACTAGAGTTGCCCAGGCACAATAAACCGATTCGAGGATGTGAAAAAGGCGGCGAGACCCCGCCGAAGGCGAAAGAAGCTGTTTGAATTTTACAAGCCTGTTTCTATTTCTCCAAAGTCTATATATCAAGTTGGATATTTTAAAAATCATATTTTATACGATATATTGATGTTGTTATTGTCAAATGTTCTCAGTCACTTACAGAAGGTTCATATAAGTCTTTCACGTCAATTTGAGGGTGTTGGTTTGCAAAGTAGAAGTTATTCTTGGAAATTCAGGCGTGTGGGTTAGCGTTGTGGTGTCAAGCGAGGTCATGCACAATGTGCATGTGATCGACAATCGGCGCCAAGATGCACGTTGCTGCACGTCGAAATAAATTGCGTTGACGGAGCGATAGCGTGAAGTGAGAATCTGTTAGTCACGCGGTATGTTCTGGCCAGTTGCAGTGATTCACAAAAGTCAAGAGACGATAAGATCGTAACCTATTAGTACAACATGTGCCTGCCCGCCCCCACCTTTCAGAAGTGAAAAGAGCTTTGTGTCATATTTTGAATACCCTAAAGACTGATCAGAAATATTGTCTGCTAATCACAATGATCGCTGGAAAGATACATGTGCTGGCAGGAAAATCTCTGGGATTCGACATACGCTGTGCTACCGTACCCCAAATTATTGCCAGGCATTGTATGAGTCACAGCCAACCAAGCTACAATATGTGCAAAATTAGGGCAATGTTTGGTCTTACGGTTACCTCTCTGCTACAGAAGAACGATAGCTATACGGTGAAACTTGAACTTCTCAAACAATTTACCACCGAATACTGAATCCTATACACCTGTGAACATTTTGACAACACAGTATCTGCCTCAAGGTATCTCTGGAACCTCCGCTTTCAGCCTACTTGACAAACTATACCGTGCGCATCCAGCGATCGCAATATTACTAACGGTTCAGAGGAACGGCTGAACTACTAGTGCGAACCAAACCACGACTAAAAGTAATAGCCTTATACAATGGACAACCATCGTGTTTATAGGGGCGGGATACACGTTGAATTCCACAACCCGATTTTCCACGGTGGGCAGCGGGTCATCGGGTGAGTCTCCACCTAAATTACACATTCTGAGAATAGATTGCCAACTTAGTCTCCGCGGCTAGACCTACCATTGCATGGATACTATTTTGTTTCCTCTGGGTGATTCAGGTCCCGTTTTCATGGCTTAGTCGAAGCAAGAAGGTATCAGGCTAAGCACCGATAGTGCCACATATAACTAACTATGTATGAAGCCGAAGGACGAACCGTACGGCCTATTGCAACTCTACCCTGCTCCGCTTGCCGAGATGAGCAAAATAGAACCTGAAATCGAGTATTGATGGAAAAGTCGCGACGGCAGTCCTTAGCTTAGCTGACTTCTGTAGGATTGTCGCGATCCATGGACTAGGCAGCGGCCGAATGGGGACGTTTACCAGCGCCTGCGGAGAACACTTGTGGCTGAGGGATTTCCTTCCCCAGGACCTTCATGTAGCACGCATGAAACCTCGAATTTCAACTTTTGGATATAATTCGTCCGTTGCGTTCGGGGACTCGGCCTCTCAGGTTCATAACTTCGCTGCAGATCTCTTGAACGAGCTAAACCACACACGACGAGAGTCGAATACCACTGGAGTTCCAATCGTTATTATAGCTCATAGTCTAGGAGGCGTTCTTGCCAAACAGGTGGGTAGATGATTTTTGGTACTATCGTAACTCTCTAATTTTCTAGGCGCTTATCATGGCTCAAGACACTACGATGGACTACGGTGAAATTAAGGAGAGCGTGAAAGGTATGATATTCATGGGAACACCACATTTAGGGTCAAGGATTGCGGCAGCAAACAAGTACCTGCAGGATCTTGCTAACGTCAACATCTTACGGGGTGTCCGACAAAATCTACTTAATGCTCTGATACCAAAGTCTCTGGAGCTCACGAAAATTTCCAGCGATTTCATGTGTCAATCAATGACCATTCCAATTGTATCGATATGTGAACAGAATGTTACAAACAAGAAGATACTAGTAAGTTCTGCTTTGTTGCTGCAGCTTGCGCTACTCTTCACTAAAGCTTTTCGGGCAGGTTGGCGAAGCATCTGCTACACTAGGGACTACGAATGAATGTCTCATTGCTATCCCGCGTGACCACTTCGGGATTTGTCAGTTTGCTTCTCGACACGATAGTGCATATACTTTGGTTGCGAAGGCTATAGTTAAATTACTTGACGAAGTTCATGAGCGACTGCGTACGTAGCACAAAGTGAAATTATATCAACTTCGTTATATATGATTAACTTCGAACAGTGTCTGAACAATTTCAAGCTGAGGAATTAAAAAGTTAGTTGATTGGATTTCTCTATAGGTCATAGATACTGAATATAGATTAGGTTGTCTCAAGAGTTTGCATTTCAACGACTACGATATGCGACGACTAAATATCTCCGAAAGGGACCCATGCACATTTGACTGGATCTGGAAGCATCCAGGGTTTGTAAAATGGGAAAACAGCCAATCTTCAATGCTTCTGTGGTGCGTTTCTTGCGTGGAATTTGCCTTCTCTCGAAGCTGATCGATGGCATTTGTACAGGTTACAAGGCAAACCAGCAAGTGGGAAGTCGACTCTGATGAAGTACATAAGTATGGAACTCGACAACATACAACTCAACTCAGATACCGAAAATGCATCTAGGCGAATTGTTATTAACTTTTTCTATAGCGATCATGGTGGAGATGCCCAGCGCGGACACGAATGGATGCTACGATCATTGCTGTATCAGTTATTGTGTATGCGCCATGATATGTGGGACTCCTATCGAAGCAAGTATGAGAACTTCAAGCAACAGAACCCTCCACATTGGCACCTAGAATTACTCATGGAAACGTTTCGCGTCATCAAAACCAAATGCCGTCTTCCCTTGACGATCTATCTGCTCGTTGATGCAATGGACGAGTCAGTCAAGCAAAAACGAGACGAGATTTTGAAGCTGCTTTCTAGTATCTGTGACTTTGAAGGTACTCTGGTCATGAAGGTTCTTGTTGCCAGTCGCCCATTACCAAGAATTGCAGATGTGTTAAGTAAACACATCACGATCACCCTGGAAGATCGGACAACGGCGGATATAGTCCGCTTCACTTCAAAAAGAATAGATAGAATAAATGCAATCCTCGGCATAAACACGACGGAAGTTCAACACATCCATGGTATGATTGTTGAGCGATCACGCGGTATCTTCCTCTGGGTAAAATTGGTTCTCGACGAGCTGGAAGATATCGTACGCGATGGTTGTTCGTTCTCTGGAATGAAAATTGTACTGGAAGGTCTTCCACAGGACTTGGATACCTTTTATGCTCATATGTTGAAGAGCCGCCTCCCCAAAATAGGAACAATGTACGCTGAGACCTTGTGGATGCTTCAATGGGTTGCATTTTCCAGTCGTCCTCTTAGCCTTGTTGAACTTACTGAAGCCGTCGCCGTTGCTACGTCTGATTCACCAGAAATTTCTTTGCATATGCTGAGGGAAGGAAGAGCACTTTCACTGGATCAGGCGAACCGGATGCTCGCAAGCAGGTGCGGGGGCTTTCTGGAGGTCAAGAATGGGATTGTGCAGTTCATCCATCAAACGGTTCTCGATTTCATATTCAATCTGCCTGAGACATCCTCGTTTGCCATACTTCAGAAAGAGAGTACGGAAAGCATCGCAACTACATGCGTCAAATATCTCAAATTCATCAATGGAGAAATTAAACACAAACGAGACAGATGGCAGCATACTGGGCAGGAAACTGAGGATCTGACACTTCATAGTGAACACCTTGACTTTCTGAAGTCGTCCCAGCTTGCTCTGCTCAATTATGCAGCATATGCCCCTGAACCAATAGACCGCTCATGCTCAGACATATCACGAGGCAATTCAATTTTTACAGGCCTCGAATCAGCTCGCCGAGAGTTCATTCAACTCATGAAAGAGACGATTCAAACAGCCATTTGTTTTGACCGCCCTGAAGATATCGATCTTCTTCTGCGGAATGGTGTGGAGATTGAGCGGGAGGATACAGATGCTATTGGGTTATTTATTGAAAATACAACCATAGATCATTATTGTTTTCTGGCTTGTGAAGGCTACTCTTGCTTTGTTGGCTGGCTCGTGAGGGTCTGTAGGTGGTCGGTCGGACAAGCGCTGCAGCAAGCTTCTTCCAAGGGCCATGAAGCTGGCATGAAATTGCTTCTGGAGTTCGGCGTGTCAGACAAGGACATGATGGAAGCACTTAGTAAGGCTGCACAAAAGGAACAGTGGGGAATGGTGGAGTTGTTGCTTAAGCATGGGTTTAAGGAGGACGACACGTACAAGGCTTCTTACAATATGTTGCAACATACGTGTGCTGGCAGTGGCGATTGGACGTCAAGAATAATACATCATGCAGCCTCAAAAGGCTATAATACTGCAATCAGGTTTCTCTTGGACAACAACAACAACGACAAGGAGGCTACAGCCACCTCAGCACTGCACCATGCTGTTAGAGCGGGCCACGATTCGACTGTCATGATGTTGGTTGGGGAGCTACACGCCGACAAGGAGGCCAGGACCACCAATGGGTCCACAGCGCTACACCTTGCGGCTAGGGCGGGCTATCCGTCGATCGTCCGGATGTTGGTCAGAGAGTTTCACGCTGACAAGGAGGCTAAAACCAGCAATGGGTCCACAGCACTGCACGTTGCGGCTGGGGCGGGCCATGATTCGACCGTCCTGATGTTGGTCGGAGAGTTTAACGCCCACAAGGAGGCTAGGACTACCAATGGGTCCACAGCGCTACACCTTGCGGCTGGGGCGGGCTATCCGTCGATCGTCCGGATGTTGGTCAGAGAGTTTCACGCTGACAAGGAGGCTAAAACTACCAATGGGTTCACAGCACTGCACCTTGCGGCTGGGGCGGGCCATGTTTCGACCGTCCGGATGTTGGTTGGAGAGTTTAATGCCCACAAGGAGGCCAAAACCAACGATGGGTCCACAGCGCTACACCTTACGGCTTCAGCGGGCCACAAGTCGACCTTCCGGATGTTGGTCAGGGAGTTTCACGCCGACAAGGAGGCTAAAACCCCCGATGGATCCACAGCGCTACACCTTGCAGCTAGGGCGGGCTATCCGTCGATCGTCCGGATGTTGGTCAGAAAGTTTAATGCCCACAAGGAGGCCAAAACCAAGAATGGGTCCACAGCGCTACACCTTGCGGCTTCAGCGGGCCACGACTCGACCTTCCGGATGTTGGTCAGGGAGTTTCACGCCGACAAGGAGGCTAAAACCACCAATGGATCCACAGCACTGCACTTTGCGGCTGCTGCGGGCCATCAGTCAACCGTCCAGATGTTGATCGAAGAGTTTCACGCCTTGAGGGAAGCTCAAACCACGAATGGGCGCACTGCACTACACCTTGCGGCTTCAGCGGGTCACGACTCGATCGTCCGGATGTTAGTTGAGGAGTTGCACGCCGACAAGGAGGCCAGAACCACCTATAGGTCGACCGCAATAAACCTTGCACGGACAGGCGGCCATACCTCCACCGCGCAGCTCCTCACCCGGAAGTTCGGCAGAAATGAAAAATCCAAAGATAACACTGGTTAGCTAGCATTTGGACATCTGGTTGCACACAGGTATGTTTCTAAGTGCTCGATCGCTCGAATATCGATGACGCATGGCTGATGCTTGCCTAGTGCTTGCTTTAATAGAGTGTGAGTTTCTCCTAGCTTATTCTGTTGATGTGAAAAGTGTGCGTTGATTGTATGGACAAGTCTGATGGTCAAAGAAGCATGAAGAAGGTACCGCAATTGTGATGTCTAAAAGGACAGTCGCAACCATGGAGTCAAAAATGACAGTCACGACCCGAAAACGTAATGTTAAAAGTAGTAGCGAGCGCTATGAGCGTCCAACGGCAATATCATGATCTCTACCATAGCAAATTCACTATATATATAATCATGACAAGACCAAATCGAAAAGAACGACCCTGCAACTCTGGCCCTACACAACGTCACTTTGTGACTAGCGTGAACCACGGGATGGTAACAGAATGGGATAAAGGCGGAGTGGGAGGCCGACAAGTGCTCCAAACACTACGGCTATAGACTGAAGGGCAAAGCCGGGAGCAAGAGATCCGTCCCAATGACAAGCGTGAAATCACTGGCAGCAAGGTTCTACAGACTGAAGAGCGGGCATGCGCCGACTGGAACGTACCTAAAGCGGTTTGGACACTGAGAGGACGACAAATGCTGGTGGTGCGGAAGCAGAGCGCTACAGACGCGGGAGCATCTCTTCCGCCACTGCAGCCGGTGGAAGGACTAGCAGAAAGCGCTCTGGAAGGCGGTAGGAAAGGCCACTGGATGGAATGCGGGCAGATGCCGGCATGTGCAAATTTCTGAGCTTTTCTCCATGGAAAAATGCAATCAAGCGGTGATGGACTTCCTGGCAGCTACTGACGTCGGGAAGTTCCCGCCAAAACTAGCGGAGGAGCGCGGGCAGGAGGAGCGCGGGCAGGATTAAAGGTGTTTGGACCGGGGGCGGTCTCTCTCTCTTTTCGTTGATCTCTCTTTGTTCTTTCCAGTCGCGTGCACTTGATTGTTTTTCCTTTGTCACAGGGGACGGTGGGTAGCAGGTGGGAGCTCCGGCATCTTGCCAGCTCGCCCGGAGGCGGAGGGGTTGTCTTAGGCTCTGTCATACTCTAATTAGAGTGAACACAGTATGAATAAAACAAAACAAACAAACAAAAACGGAATGGGATATAAGTGTTGACTCAGGGTTTAGCCCGGAAGGCCGACAAGCTACGGGAATGGACTGTAAGGTTACAGCAGGCCGTTGAGGCTTCCAGAAAGGACTGCAGAGCGGTTGCTAATGGTTGCTAATAACATGAAGATACTGTTACGTTGGATGCTTCTTAGACTTGTTGATTGACTGACCTCTGGAGGCAAGAAAGCCCGTATATATACAGACTTGTCTCCCAGATTCTCAGCCATATTCGTCTCTATCTATATCTCCATCTGCTCATTCGTTTGCACTGATATGAGCCGCTCTGTATTGTGACGAGCTGCTCTCTTGAGGCAAATCTTCATACACCAACTGCTTATCAAATGGACCTGAGGCTCACGATGTAGGTACATATGCAACACTTCCCCCTGTTGCTGCGTTCCGTAGCCAGTCCATATCTCTGTGAGCCAATACATACAAACGAAGTGCATGTGAATCGTCTTCCGGTGCCTAATTAAAACCCTCCTAATTGGCTGTGGTAGGTAGGAAAAGATTGCAAACCGTAGTTATCACATATGAAGAAAGCAAACCCTAGTCCATCCTAATATGCCCATATGCCTAATTCCATAGCCTTCCATTCCAGTGCTCCGGATCAACCATATACTCATAGCCTTTGGGATCTTCTCACGCTTCTCACTCAGTAGTACTTTCGTGAAGATGTTAGCACTTTTAACTTTTCTGAATTCCCAGGGGTACTGGACTATGCCATCACATTACAGATCCCAACTATTGTGATAACAACTATCGATGTGTTTCATTCATGCGATTATAGTCGCTTTGACAATGATTCCACCAGTCGGGGGGTGGACCAGTCCAGACTGGACCGGTCTGGGTTTAGTCCAGTCCAGTCCAAGAGGTTTTTGGACCGGGATCGGACCTGTCCAAATTTCTGCTGGACTGGTACGGGCTTGGACTGGACCAGTCCACTCGGGTGGAATTAGCCCGATGTCTCTGGGATTTATTCATACACTGAGTTACCTAATAGTGTCATACAAGAGGCGTCATATACGTAGACTCATACACGATTACTCCCTCGCCACCTGCCACCACCAACCCATTCTCGTTTTGGCTGTCTCAGCGTGAGATGTATCCAAAACTGTCATCCATGGCACTTGATATTCTATCCATACCACCAATGTTTATTGGGGTTGAAGGACTCTTTTCCCAGTGCAAGATAATGCTCACAGACCGGCGAAATAGGCTGCAAATTGATTCACTGCAGGCAGTGGAAAGTATGAAGTCATGGGATGGGCTTCAAATCGGACTCCCACAGGTTGTTATTACTGGAGTGCAGTTTTTTTTTTTTTGCTTTAATCATACTGAAATTCACTCTAATTAGAGTGTGACAGCCACTTAATCTCCTCCGCCTCCAGGCTGGCTGGCTAGATGGCGGACTAAGCCTAAACAGAATATTTTGTTCGAAAGATTCTCTGCTGCCTTTACTAAGAAAGTCTCAAAAGTACGAAACATAAACCATATCCAACTCAATCATCGTAGGCCTGCCATTGCCGTATTCCATCCATCAACCAGACCAAGGCTTATGTAGGCCGATGCAAGCATTTAAAACACGTGCAGGCCGGGCGGCTTCTGACCCAGGCCGGGCCGCTTAGGAACACTGCTTGCATGTGTCGGCATCTGCCAACGCTCCATCCAGTCGCTTTTCGCACATCTTTCCAGAGTGTGTTCTCCTGGTCTTTCCATCGGCTGCAGTGGCGGAATAGATGTTCCCACCTCTGGGCTGCCGTCTGGCTTCCGCTACCACACCTCCAGGGGAAATCCCGTCTTGGCAGAAATCCAGGACCGTTTTGCACGAGATTCCAGTCCCATTTTATCCTAGAGTTCTCATTAGAAACATTTCTGCCGTAGCGACTAATCCATCAATATGGAACCCGGCTATAAGCTACCACATGGACGTACCTATAAACTGTCGGAGATTCAGCTCAAGGCTCTGAACGCTTACATCGAAACAAAGCTAGCCATTGGATTTATCTGGCGGTAATCATCACCGGCTGCGGCACCGAATTTATTTGCCCAGAACAAGGGTGGCGGGCTGAGCCTCAGCGACGACTACCATGTTCTCAACTTAGCCACGGGAAGAACCGATATCCCTTCCGGCTGAGCTCGGAGATACTTTGACCGGTTGCGCAATGCTAGGATAGTTATCAAGCTAGACCTCCATGGCACCTACCATTTCATCCGGATCAAAGATGGTGACAAGTACAAGACGGCATTTCGAACCCGGTGCGGTCAGAGTTGTGCTTTTTAGTTTGACGAATTCACCAGCTACCTTCCCAGCCTATTTAGATGACTGTTTGCGGCCTTCCAACGACGACTTTGCCGTGTATTACCTTGACGACATATTTATCTACGGGGCCTTGAGAAGGTGCACGAAGAGCATGTACATAAGTGCTGGAACGGCTACAAGTGTTCGGCCTGTACTGCAAAGCCGAAAAGGGTCAATTCGGAGTCTCCGAGCTCGGCTCCCTCGGGTTTGTTATCAGTACTGATGGAATTGGAATGCAATCCGACCGAATCGCGACGATTAAAGACAAGCTGAAACCGAAGTCGGTTCAGGATCTACAGGTGCTTTTCAGTTGCACGAATAGTGGTGGTGGTTGAAGCTGATAAGTAGAATGGGAAGCGAGAAGCGAACAGTGTGGTCGAAGCAAATATTTGAGTCATACAATCTCACTAGACAGTATTTAAAGCAAATATTTGAGTCATACAATCTCACTAGACAGTATTTAAAGCAAATATTTGAGTCATACAATCTCACTAGACAGTATTTAACCCCTGTCGCGGCTGAACAAGAATGTATTCATCGGTCCCCTGTAGATTTGCCCCGGCATGACATCTTGCATATGCAGGGAGCGTATCCGGCTCGGCCCGTTCCGTTGCCAAGACGATTAGCCGAGCTTAATCTGGAAGGTGGGGCAGACGGCGGGGTAACGCGGAATTTAGAGTTTAGTGCGGAACCCCTGAACCCACACCGTCGAAACTTACTCGGATAACCGCCTTCGCTTGTTATCGGATGCCCCTTTCGAAGCCTGCCGGTGGCGCTTAAGCTAAGGTGGATTCACAAACAAGCGACATCATCCCTGCGGGGCCAGTAAATGCTAATCACCACCCGAGATACCGTCTTTGGCGCACCACCCCTTCACAAAACTTTACCTCACTCTGAGCGTTATGGATGAGTCTGACGGGACTGACAGAAGCAACTCATAGCGTTGCTTTGTCGACTTTGGGCGGAGAGACCATCATGCATTTATGATGTATTCCTTGCTTGCTGCCCTGTTTCGCAGCTCAATCACCAGGTCAATGAAAAGTCACCATGTCATAAGATTGCAGGACGTGAATTAGAAGGATATTTCCAGATTTGAAAGTTCTTTCTTGGGGCCAAACCTCGGCCTTTCTCCAGAGATGCTTTGCTAGGAAACGGAGTACATTGTTGAAAAAGTTGAAGGAGCGTTCTCTAATACTAAAGTCCAGTAGTTGCACAACTACCACGACTTTTTATCAAAGGAAAGCGCATACAAAGTATGCCTGCAGAGTGACAATGACTAAATAGGTGGAATATCTGTAGGTGTGGAAAGTCCTTTCTACTGGGGTAGTGGTGGTAGTGGTAGTGGTGATGATGATGGGAAGATGGTAATATAGCGGGAATCCGACGAAAGATCTCGGCAGGTGCGTTGTGAGCGCTCGGTGTTAAATAATCAGATAGGGAAGCTTGATTATGTGTATGCAATTGAGGCCGCGAGGGCTGTGTATGTACGATCTCCCTTATGCGTATGCATACTCGCTTATCTGTGAGGAAACGCCCTAAGTCTGGATACAAACTCGTATCCTCGTACAAGCCATATCGTCATAGAAGTCACTATGCTAAACGAGGCCGTAACAAACGATCGATGTATCTATGCAACACTCATGCTACTCTTTAGTCTGGAATAATGTTACCGATACCCTGAAGTCGCTGAATTGACCCACAACCGTTGAACTCAAACACGTAGACTCATACACAATTACTTACTCAGCACCCGCCACTCTCGTACATGCCACTCCGAACGCCACACCATCGATCTCCACGAGATCTCAAGACTCGCTATGTACATACAAGCATAGAATCTCGCTCTAGATAGTTTAATAGACTTCATCTGAATCGTACATTCCAAAACTTCCGATGACATAGTGAGTGATTGAGTGGTATGGTGAGGGAAAGGGTGATTTGGCGACTGTAATTCCGAAGCTGCAACAGACGATCCATGTACTTACGTAAAAAATAGTGTTACTTTTGATGATTGATTGTCTTCCTGTCGAGGCCGCAGGGACAATATATGTACAATCTCTCGCATGTGTATGCATACGCACGCATCTACCCTGTATTCTGATATAAGACTGATAGGGACTGAGACGGATTAATGAATATATGCAACACATTACCGTATTTTACCGAGTGACCAACTATGACATGATATCCGATCCCCGCTCTCGCGCGATCAGATGACCCATCCTAACCACTTTCCCATGGCCTGGTGATCAGTTGGCGTTCATTTTCATCCAAGTTTCCCTTCTTGCTACGGTTTTGGTCACTGCTAGAGTCAGTGAGCCATCCGTAGTTGCAAAAGATTCATTATCCTTCCCAGTTCAATTATACTTAAAAATACAAATTTTCTCTCATCCGCACCACCATCCCCTAGTTAATAAACTTAACGGTAGGACTTTATTTGCCCCATAAGGTCCCTTGGAGGTCTATAGAAGCGCACGGACCAATTTTGTAGCCCGCAGCTTTTAAGTAGCCAGAGAAAGAAACGTTGTGTTGTTGTTTATTCATACTATATTCACTCTTACTAGAGTATGACAGGACCTGATATCCCCTCCGCCTCCGAGCTAGCCGGCTAGATGGCGGAGCTCCCCTCCGCTACCCTTCGTCCCCGCTGACAAATGAAAAGAAAAAAGATAGAAAGAAGAGAGAAACAAACGTTTGGAGGTTCAAGAATATTCTGGTAATGACAATAGATGATTTGTAAGAGCTGTGAAATATTAATGGAGTGCCACAGTACCCCTTCTACACATTTACTATACTAACAACCATCCACTGGAGGCGTATATGGAGGGGCACGAGAGCTTTAGACTAGCCCTCTGTTGTTCAAAGGGAGCGGTGGAGTAATGGAAGAGGTGCGTTGTGTAGGCTGGAGAATTGACTGCATAGGATGAGTAGCTACGCGTCATGGACAGTCACTTGGGCAATCCGATTCGCAAATTGTTACTATATGATCTGAAAGGAAGTAGCCGATACTGAGATGGCCGAATTGACTCACATGCTACAGACTCACAGTCGTAGACTCAACCACGAGTTCTCACTCGCCACTGCCACTGGAATTTGCAATCGTGAGCTTCCATAGACTTCCATAGAGTTCCAGTCCTTCATGTATATTAAGACCGAGCTTCTCCCTTAAATAGTATAATAGACGTCGTCCACTTCACATTCGTAACACAAATGTTGCATGTGTACCTGCATCATGAGCCTCAGGTCCATTTAATATGTAGTTGGTGTATGAGGATATGCCTCAGGAGAGCGGCTCATATCAGTGTAGAGCGGCTCATACCAGCGCAAACGGATATGCAAACGGATATAGATATGGAGAGGAATGTGGATATGGATATGGGAGTCAAGTCTGTATATATACGGGCCTTCGGCCCTCGAGAGATCAAGTCAATCAACAAATCTTTCTAACATCCAAAGTAACAGCAAATTAAAGATGTGATGATAGAGAGGCTTGATTTGTTATCTAAGAGGCTACAAATGCCGTATATATATGGCCGCCTAAGTACGAAGGTGTATGTACTCATCTATGAATGGATACGGCATAATGTCGGACCAAATCTGTCGTGCTGAACCTCTCTCGACTCAGCCTCTCTTGACTTCTCAAGTCTAAAATGACACGTACACAAGAAATAAAATGCTAGCGGCTCTGCTGCTTAACCCCAACCCAACAGCACACGATAACCGTACTCTAAGTCTGTTCAACACATAATACCGTCAGCCCTTATCAGCTCCAGCGCAGTAAGCCGCGATACAAAGTATCAGCCAGTATGAGAACCAGCCCAGTAAACCGCCATATAAATGCGGAGATCTATTTATGCAATACGCTATGTTAAATGTAGTGATAGGAAGCTGGATTGTGTCTATCTGGTCAAGGCCGTATGCAACACACTAGTCAGGTTAAAAGCTCTAAGCTTGTATGACATAAAGCTAGAGCCGCAGCTCAAGAACGTGTCATGAGATGACATAAGCTCACTCGAACCATACATACTGCACCAGTGGACCCGCAGCCTTCCCAACACCGATCGGGATGTTGGGGGTGGGCTTTGGGGGGTTAGTGGCCTTGTGCCCTCCCTTGGAGTAGCGGGAAGCGGGAGGGACGACTTTGCCTAAGAGAGAGGTAGGGGGAGTTTCAACGGCCTTGTGCCCTCCGCCGACTGAAGACCGAGGAAGTTCCGGGGAAACGGCTTAGTTTATATGCCATGACCACTAGTGGTCGGCCGGCTAGGGTAACTTAGTTGGGCACCTCCCTTCGGGGGTGAATGCAATATGATTACAAACAAACAAACACCGATCGGGATGGCCCAAAACAAATCTCCTGAGATGCCCGGCAGTAACGTATGCTTCCCTTGGTAGGGACGTAGCAGGCTATTTGAAGTTCAACCGGCGGGCGGAACGAGGATTTCAGTTAGGAAGTGCTGCTGCACTGGTGATCACTCGCACCGTTAACTATTGCTAGTGTTACAGATGTACATGATATCACAGGCCTGATACACGGTCACGGATGCAGGGGCTGATGCCTCCTGTATATATCTCGAGTCTTTCTCCTTCTCTCTTCTCTGTACCATAGAATACACGCACACGGTTCTCCCCAACTTCCATATCGTAACACTGACTGTTGCAAGTAAATATAGAGTTGACTGCTAGCGAGGTTAGTAGTCAGAGGCACACTTCTCTCTCATATATAACTCGCGTCTTTCTCTTTCTCTCTTCTCTCTGTATCTAGGTCTATACACGCACACGGTTCTCCCGTATTTCAATAATGACAGTCCCGCAATCTAAAAGTCTAAATCCCCCAGGACGGAGAATCATAGTCCGGGACAGAGTAAGGGTAAGGTCTTGCCTGGAGGGGGCGGACTTTACGACCCCTGGACCTCATCCTAGAGCTTTCTAGCAACATCCCGGACGTCTCGTACCAGATTTTATATTCGGAATTCATTATGTCTCTCTCTCGCAACATCTATGTATATATAAGGATGAGGTACTATCTTCGGGTATATTATAAAATCATATGTTAAGGTAGTGGCGTATTGTACTGTGTATATACATGACTATCTTATTGTAATCTGCGAATAATGACTATGTTATTATAAGCCCGGCGAGGAGAACCTCACTATATTATTTGTCGCGTGCCTGAGAGATATCACCTGTCATAAGTAAAGCCTCTGGCGTAATCCCCGAGGGCCTTCGGGTTAATACCGAGTCAACATCCACGAGCTTGTCATGCGCGATAGCGACTCGTTATGACCGTCTCTGCGGTCATAGTTCCAATCGTTGTAAGCATCCTTTTTTGCTAGAATCTTTGGCGAATGATGAGCCGAATGGGATATTGGATCCGTTATCATATAGGGGTATGAGGAGTCTTTGCTGATTCGTATGAGTTAAATCCCTCAAACGGCCCCACGAACAAATAACAAACGGCGCCAACAAGTATTTGATAACGACATGCACAGTGGGTTGGTTGGTTGTTGATGACTAGAGTTCTGAAACTCACAGATTGTGGTATAGCTGACGAATGAGATTGTAGCATTTGTTTCGGGCGCATGAGAAGGTATTTGTGATTTGTGATGGTCGGTTATAAGACGGCCGACAACCCCTGCATATAGGTGTTGTCTAGACAAGAGGTTTTTTTTTGCACAAATGGATTTTGAGTGGTTCAGCCTGTTGTCGGACGAGCTTTGCGTACTTTACTGGCTGCAAAGCCTACAGATAAGCTAAACCTCCGTGATATCACTATATTAAATGACCACCGCATGCAGGAGGGTCAGAAAGTGACAGCAGAATGATGCGAGCCTCATGATCGTAATTTGCAGTTCAAGGCAGATAACTGGCAGAAAAGTTGAAACCCGTCTGGCATTGGGTTTGAACTTATCTATTTCAAAACGCCTTGCAATGCCAAATGGAAGGTTACGCAAAAGTGGTTCCGGTAAAGGTACCCCGTAAGCGCTACGCGTTTGTCGATCCGATCCCTGCAGGGTACATGTATGCGCTAAGCTACACTTGCCCTCTACAATGGTACATAGAAGGATTGCATCAAGTCATCGTTGCGTCTAGCTTTGGTGCAAATATTCGTGTATATGCATGAGCTAACGCAGTATGCATGATGCAGTGACCTGTGCATTATTGACGTACCCACTCCGATTGGTCCTGAATATTGATACGGTAGTTTGATAAACGTTTGTGCACACCACACTGCATTGTAAACAGGGTTTCTAGATAGCGTTTTGCTTGCGTAACCTTATCCGCTGCTTACATTAATACTTCGGTTGAGTAGTAGTTGGCAAAGAGTCGCTATACACAGTATTGATCGCTACTAAGTATGTGCAATATCCCTTCGTCCGTATGGATAGTCTTTGTAAGTTCTCAGCGGTAACATTGACTGAATATATAGGATCACAACACTACGTACACCATTCCGCCAGCTTTGCACCACACTGCAAGTACTACGCGATGTTTTCAACGCGCAACACAACACTAGTATCATATTCTGATGGACTGTTTACCCGCACCTCCGCCTCAACGACTCGCACCAATAGAGAACAAAATGACCTAATCGCATTTCTTTCAATTGTCCAAAACTACAATGTCGACTATCTCTCCATTACATGGCAGCCTGCACTCAGTACTCTCGGTGTAGGTGGTTCGGGGACGATTAGCCAGTCCACATTCCTTGCCGACATGCCCCTTGCATTTAAGCGGTTTCATGACGAAGGAGATTCAGACATGGACTATTTGCCTTTGATTTCGGAGGTACTCATCTTGAGTCAGCCCCCTATTCGAAGCCACTCAAACATAGTCAACCTTGAGGGAATATGCTGGGAACTCAAGTCTAGGACGGAGAGAGCCGTCCCTGTGCTGGTTTTTCAGAAGGCTTCGTGGGACCTACAACAGTTCATGAACGTGCGCGAAGGCTTAGATACGTCGATCGAGGACCGGCTAATAATCTGTGCCGATATTGGCAGTGCTATTGCAGCATTGCATGCTTATGGTTTGTCTTTCCAAATCCTTATTACCTTCGAAAGTTTAACATTTACATGGATACAGACGTAATCCATGGCGATATTAAGCCACAAAACGTGCTAGTTTTCAAGGATGGGACCGGCAAGACTATATTCAAGATGGCCGACTTCGGGTATTCTACACTTGCCGCGGGTGAGGCAACAATTCTTCTACCGAAGTCAAGGCCATGGAATGCTCCCGAGCATCATTTCGGAGAGTTCGAAGTCGCCGCAGCAAAAAAGACCGATATGTACTCCTTTGGCATGCTGTGTCTTTGGATTCTGTTTAGGGGCGCACCTATTCCACAGAATACAACGCAATTCACATTTGAAGCAACCGCCGGACCCCGCACATTACTTGAGCAGCTCAAAGATGATGATAAAGTGGAATATATAGCCAATCAGCTAATAGAATCAGTGGCTCTAGCGGATTTGAATACGGAACGTAAGATTCGCCTGAAAGAATTTTTCAGTTTGACTGTGCCACTTAACCCCGACAAACGGACATCCGATGTTGGAAGGCTGCTGGGTCTCCTCTGCCAAAAACAGTGAGATTCACCCTAAGTCATGCCAAAGCAGCCGCTAACAAATTTAGAACCGAACCGCAACTTACTACAGGACCATTGGAGACAACGAGGGAGCTTTCAAAACATGCAGATTTCCGGGTAATTACCAATCCATCTTCATATATCCGCCAAAGCATAGCTGATACTGTTATCCCAGATTGCCGAAAACCTTGCCGTCCTCGTGCGAGCCGATTACCGTGTGCGAATACAAATTAGAGAGAGCCTCGAAAAAACATACTTTAGAAATCAAAATCAACCATTTGCGGCCCTCATCGCATTTCAACTTGCCTTTTGTTACCACATTGGATTTGGGGTCAAGTTGGATGATGATGAATGCCATATGTGGCTAGAAAAAAGCAATAAGAAACCCGACGACTTGAAGATTGCAAAACAAGCCGTACAACGAGTGACTTGGAAGAGTGAAAGAATGCATGAGGTGGGTCGGCTTCTTAAACCAGTCGACCTTATTCACGAATATAGAACATGGGGGCTGAATAAATTGGAGGAAGCGAGGAAAGAATGCGAAAGAGAAGTTGCCGATATGGCGCAAAGCTTTGGGGAGATCCATTTCGTTCCATTGACCATATACTCAACTATCGGAGATCTGCTGGATGAATTAGGGCAATTCACGCAGGCAAAAGCACTACGAATGCGGATTAGAAACGGAATCGAAAAAACGGACGGAGTTGGTCATCCATATTATATTCGGACAATCCTTGATGTTACCAATTCTCACGCAAAGCTTGGGGAATGGATAGAAGCACAGCAGTTACTGGAAGAGGTCATAAAGCACATGGAAAGCACACTGGGAACAGAGGATCCGTCTACTATGATGAGCATGTCCAACCTCGCAACGACATACAGGATCCTTGGGCGATGGAAGGAGGCTGAAGAGCTAGAGATAAAGATCATAGAGATATTCAAGATGGTATTCGGCCAAGATCATCCCGCGACTTTGACCAGTATTGGCAACCTCGCATCGACATGCAGCAACATGGGGCGATGGAAGGATGCCGAAGCACTGAACATACAGGTTATGCAGACTTTCAAGAGAGTACTTGGGGAAGAGCATCCCTCTACCTTGACCAGCATTACCAACATTGCGTCATTATACAGCAACCAAGGGAGATGGAAGGAGGCCGAGATGCTGGAAGTGCAGGTCATGGAGACGAGAAAGAGGGTAATGGGCCAAGAGCATCCGGACACCTTCAGCAGCATTGCTAACCTTGCATCGATATACCGGAACCAGGGGCGATGGAAGGAGGCCGAAGAGCTGCAGGCACAGCTCATTGAGAGGAGTAAGAGGGTACTGGGCGAAGAGCATCCGGACACCTTCAGCAGCATGGCCAACCTCGCGTCGACATACAGGAATCAGGGGCGATGGAAAGAGGCCGAGGAGCTGGAGACGCAGGTCATGGAGACTAGAAAGAGAATCTTGGGTCCGGAGAATCCAATCACCTTGGGAAGTGTAGCCAACCTCGCATCGACTTACTGGAACCAGGCGCGATGGAAGGAGGCCAGGAAGCTGGAGATGGAGGTCCTGGAGGCGATCAAGAGAGCACTCGGTCAAGAGCACCCCTCTACCTTAATCAGCATATCCAACCTTGCTTTGACAATTTGGAACCAGGGGCAATGGAAGGAGGCTGAAGAATTGTTTGTCCAGGTCATGGAGATGTTTAAGAGAGTACTCGGCCAAGAGCATCCAAATTCCTTGAACAGCATGTCCAACCTCGCATCAACATACAGGGAGCATGGGCGATGGAAGGAGGCTGAGGAGCTAGAGCTACAGGTCATGGAAACGAGAACGAAGCTACATGGCAAAGAGCATCCCTCAACCTTGACTAGCATGGCCAACCTCGCATCGACATATAGTGACCAGAGGCGATGTAAGGAGGCCGAGGGACTGTTTTTACAGGTTATGGAGACCAGAAAGAGGGTGCTTGGCGCAGAGCATCCAGACACCTTGGCTAGCACGAATAATCTCGCATTATTATACCATACCCAAGGACGATTGCAGGAGGCCGAAGAGCTGTTTGTGCAGGTCATACAGACAATCACGAGGGTAGCTGGCCAAGATCATCCCTTTACCTTGAACAGCATGTCCAATCTCGCGTCGATACGCAGGGACAAGGGGCAATGGAAAGAGGCTGAGGAGCTGGAAGTGCAGGCCATGGAGATGAGAAAGAGGGTACTCGGTCAAGAGCATCCAGATACTTTGACCAGCATGGGCAACCTCGCAAAGACATATAGCAACCAAGGGCGATGGAAGCAGGCCGAGGTACTGGAGGTACAGGTTATGGAGACATTCAAGACGGTACTTGGCGAAGAGCATCCAAATACCTTGACTAGCATAGACAACCTCGCTACGACATACTTAGACCAAGGGCGATGGAAGGAGGCCGAAGAGGGGTTTGTGCAGGTCATGGAGACGAGAAAGCGGGTACTCGGCCAAGAGCATCCAGACACCTTGAACAGCATGAATAACCTAGCGTCAACATTCTTGAACGTGGGGCGATTGAAGGAGTCGCAAGAGCTGTTTGTGCAGGTTATGGACATGAGAGAGAGGGTACTCGGCGCAGAGCATCCAGACACTTTGAACAGCATGAATAACATTGCATCTCTATATCTGAAACAGTCCCGATGGAAGGAGGCCGAAGAGCTGTTTGTGAAGGCTATGGAGACGTTCGAGAGAGTACTTGGCCGAGAGCATCCAACTACGTTGACTGGCATGTCCAATCTCGCATTGACATACAAAAGGCAGGGGCGATGGATGAAAGCTGAGGAGCTGGTGGTGCAAGTTATGGAGACAAGAGAGAAGGTACTCGGCAAAGAGCATCCAGATACCTTGACCAGCCTGAATAACCTTGCAATGATATTTTGTAACCAGGGGCGATGGAACGAGGCCGAGGAACTACAGCTTCAAGCAACCAATAGAATACGGATAAGTCTGGGCGCGGATCATCCCTCAACCGCAGTTGCCATCGCTAACCTGGCTTCAATACGTACGAAGAGTGAGGCGTCGCGTCAGTGATTGTTGGACGTGAACATATCAGAGTATAGACTTTGAGATGTATCGGAATGGCATCAAATCCAGTATGAATGGAGATTGCGAGCTAGCAGTGAAGCGGTGAAAGGGCTAGGTAATCAAAGGTGGAAATGCAGAGAGGGTGCGAGTGTGATGAATTCTGTAGAGGAAGATACACTGGAGAATGGATGGACTAGAGTATGTTGACACGTATGCGTAAAATTGATGTGGAAATTCGTCGATTGTCTAAATTCTAAAGTGAGAAAAGGAGAAACTAGTAGACATAATGTCGAATAAACGATACTCAAAATACCAACCCACATCATAGCCAAGCAATTACATAATACTAGTCGATGATCTTGGGCAGAAACCCTCTATTCCGTCAACACAGATTTCGAGAAGAAACAAATCAGGTGATTAGGAAGATACAGAGCGATGTTTAGGTAGTACGTGGGTGACTGGTGATGTTAGACGACATGAATAGACCATAGAGGTACTCGCTAACCGTGGGGATACGCAGTATCCAAGTAGTTTTCTATTATACGGAGTACGTGGCAAGCAACTAGGGTAATTCGGGATCTAGCGAGCACTTCCTCCACCAGAAGTGCGCTCAGTGCCTGTTGTGTTTGTGGCTACATACAATCAAAACACGGCTAGTGTCATGTCGGACATTGCCGGTAGCTACGGCTTTGAGAATATGCCCAGCCGGGCCCCCCTTAGCGTGGGATTCTTTTAAACAGGCTCGGCCGGCCTGCTGTTACTATAGAACTTAGGGGAGGACCGTGTGTTGATTCTATGATACAGTGAAGAGAAGGAGAGAAGGAGAAAGACTCAATTTATATACAGAGAATTATGAGAGAAAACTTTGATTCTTCGCCACTCTTGAGTCACTCGCCACTCTGGGTCACTCGCCACTGGATATGTAACCCCTGCAGGCGCTGCCAGGCCGAGTGATTGTTGTTGTTGTTTATTCATCCTGTATGCACTCTTACTAGAGTATGACAGGACCTGATATCCCCTCCGCCTCCGGGCTAGCCGGCTAGATGGCGGAGCGGCCGAGTGATTAGCAGTGTCCTCTTCATAGAGAGGGAAAGCTCCGGATTGTCGTTGGTAGGATCCATGGTGAGAAAGAATAAATGCAGATGCTAAAGAACGCGGGCCTAAAAGGCCGGTGGGCTTTTGAAATTGTCGGCCTGGCCTCGCCGGCCCGACAGCCCACTAAAGCCCTTGTGCCGGCCGGGCTCGTTGGGAACGGTGTCGGTTGCGAAGATTTGCTACGGCGGGTTAAAATGGAATCTGGAGCATTTACTGGACATGATACCTATCACTAGCTGAAATTTATTATGTCATCTCATAACTGTAAGAATAACCTGCTGTTAGCTAGAGTATGAAGTATGAATAAGCGGTAGCTAATTTCAGAAGCAATCGGCACCTCGGTAACTCGGTACTGCGAGAAGGGGGTCCAGACGCGAGAGCATCTCTTCCACCACTGCAGGCCATGGAAGAATGAGCAGCGGGAGTGTAGAAGGAGGTTGGGTGGGCTACCGGCTGGAAAGCGGAAAGGTACAGGCATGTGCAACTATCGGAGCTGACATCTTCAGAGATATGCAATTAAACGATGATGGACTTCCTCGCGGCTACGGCGGGACAGTTTCCACACTACTGAGCAGAGGGGAGTGTAATTCAGGAGTCGTTCCCATTCTCTTCTTTTCATTGGTTTTAGTGCGCTACAATTCATTTGTTTTCGTTTCATAAAGGGGAAGAAAGGTACGTAAAAGGGAACTGCCCCAAAAAGTCGGCGATCCGGAGGCGGAGGGGATTTTGGGTACTGCCGTATTCTAGTTAGGGTGAATGTTGAATAATTAAAACAAACCAAAACGTGGTGACTCCCGCATAATGACATGCCGTATCACGTACCTAACTTGGTGAAATAATTGTACAAATCGAGTGATTGTTGATGTGGGCATAGTAGTTTAGTGGTGTATAGTTTGGGTTCTGAACGCCATCCAGTAAACCATCTTCTTCTATGTGGGCCACTCATTTTGATTTCGTTCATTAGAAGCGAAGTAGAGTAGAGGAAGGAGATCTCCCCCGTCTAACCGGCCATCTAGAGGGGGAGGGGAAGCGGGCTGTGACATACTCCAGATAGAGTGAAGGAAGCATGATTAAAACAAACAACAAAAACCAACCGTGCCTGGGAATTTGCGGGGGTTAAATTTTTTTCCGTGAAAGTCACCCCCAGCGGTTGAGGATCAACCAGTGCCTAGGTGTCCGTGTTCTTCTTTACCGCAATCTCTTTACTTCCATGTGGCAGCACGCTGAGGCACCATCAACCCGTATTACCAGAAACATTGCTGTATAATGTATCGCCAGGAAATGTACCTCTTATGTTTGTATTGAAGTACAAACACCAGTATGCAAGTACAGAGAAGTACTTAAGTGCATAAATATGAATAGATGCCCGGGGCACTCGGGAGTTGTCATTTTACAAAGCTTACAGGCGGATTGTGTTACATGCAAACCTAAGTCAATTTGTGACTTTCTGAAAACTGAAAGACAAGTCTCAATACAAGCACTGGAGGCGGCTAAGGGTACTATGAATCTTCCGAGCCGTTCTCAAGCGGTGACCAAATGTGTTTTTGCGGTGGGCTGGATCCTGAGTAAGCAGTCGAATGCAGTTGGCATTGAACGCAGCTGGGAATATGGATTCGAGTGCATTGGGAGCATTGAGTTAAGTGTACCTGAAGCTTGGAGTCAAGTTCACTTGCTACATATAGGTATATAGACCTGAAACGATCCGATTGTAAGTAGAGCTGCTGGCAAAAACCGAAAGCACATGACTCTCTTCCAAGTTTCCATTTATGCTATCTCTAATGTTGAGTGATCGGTTGTTAATATGCAGGAATTGTGGGGTGTGCATAGCTACTCGTTAAATATTAGCGATATCGTAAATTGGAAATCTGAAAGTGAAAGAGGGTCTGTTTGTGCATATTTCATTTATCGAACACTTTGTGATATGATTAAAACTCATGAACTTAATTGAACGGGCGATTTTGGGTTTTATTCAAGGTGCAGTGACTTTTGCCACAGGGCAGAGAAAGTAGGTATGTATCACTTGTTAAGCAATGAGAAGATGACAATCAGCCACAGTATGTAGGTACGTACCACATGTCAACCAACGAGAATGCTGTGAGCGGACACAGCATTTTAATTCCGCCGAACGACAGAAATGCCGCTAGCACCTCGGTTAGGAGTGGGGGCATCGGCTACCGCACGGCTAACCGTTATAAGCGAGGGAAAATCGTAAAATCTATTCTCAGGGGGCTTTCAATGTATATAGTATTGAGCCGTGCATGTGACTAGATACGCAACAGTAACAAACGTAGGTACATCCCACAGACAGTGGCTTCTTGGTCGTCTGCAGTTTTCATCTGATTAACATGCTTCGTCCACATCGTTGCGACAGTACGATATGAGCGGAAGCAGGATCGAACCGTGTCTTAAGGTAAAATAGATCTCAAGGGTTCATAGAGCTTATGGTTCGTTTAAGTTACTTCAAATACTTGCAAACACAATGTAGAATGAATGATAAACAGCACGTTCCTGTACCAAAGCAAGAAACCATTATATTTCAAATAGAAACCACAAATATATCCGCTAATCGTAAGTTATAGCAATGAATACCAGTCTAGGAAATAAAATAGATAACCGTCAACCATACTCATTCTTCAAGAACGAAGCCAAGCCGAAAAACAGGAAAACAACGCAACTGAATTTACAATCCCGCAAAAACCAATAACAATTAAATGCCATGCCAGAGATGCCCTAATGCAAAATCCAACCGCTAATTTGCATCCTAATTATTCAGTAAGCGATGAGGTTTGTTGCCAGAAAGGGGTCGGACGCAACCCGGCAGCGACTTAGATCAAGTTGTTGGTTCGGGGACCGTACTGATTCACTCTCAAGGCGGTCAAATCAAATTGATCAGGATACATTAAGTATACCCTACACTGTCTCGAATAGTTAAAGAAAGCTTACAAGCTATAGAACAAATTTGTCTCGTTCATTAGCCAACATCGCCGCCGGAAAACGGTGGCAGAGACTCACCGTCTGTAAAATAAACCATGGCTTCGGTCGGCGAACCTTTGCTAGCATAAGGAGCCGGGTGCAGAAGCTCACATACTATCAAGTCGTCAATTTAAAATTAACAAGTTTTATAGCAATAACAACGAATAACCTACACTTTACATTTATTGATGAACGCAATAGGATCAAATTAGTTCCAGGCCAGGGTGGCCGAAAAATAGCAGGAGGAGAACGAACTTTCTATTCAATTAAAACATCAGGTGGATGTTATCCACAGGTATCCACGACACAAAACAGCAAAGAAAAAACTCACCGACTACAATAATATAATCAACATCATATTAACCATCGACAGTCTAGTACGAATGGTTGTAAAGCTCATAGGTTATTGCTGTAGAATTAGGTAATCGGGCCCTAGTTAGTACAACGCACCATATCAAGTCTAGATCATCCATGAAGAACCAGACCGGCTATGATAAAATCATCGAGATCATGTTAGCCACTAGCTGGTTCTGTCAGATCAAGCCATCAGGCTTGCGTCAGCACTAGGTACAGGGAGCCACCAGGAAGAAACTCACTGTCAGATCAGGCCATCGGGCTCACGTCAGCACTCGGTACAGGGAAGCCATCCGAGAGAAACTCACAGGCTGCCGGATCAGGCCGTCAGGTTTGTGTCAGCACAGTACAGGGAGCAAGCGGTGGAGCTATCAGGGATAGCCTCGCAGGCTGTCGGATCAAGCCGTCAGGTTCGTCAGCACTCCGTACAGGGAGCAAGCGGTGGAGCTATGAGGATGAAACTCACAAGATGTCGGATCTACAAATACAACAAGTTAAAACATCCTTGCTCCGTCCTTGATGTCTTGTTGGTCATTATTATCTTCCAATTCCCGAAACATGAGTTCGTAAAAGGTATCCAGTTTGAGTCTCATGTATCTCCATCAAGATCTAGTGTGAAATTATCTGGTCAGACTACGTAGGTCCGAGCCCAACATTAGCGAAAACAAAAAGTCTTGGCGAAACAGAAACAACGCGATAAGTCGACAACAGCGATAGCAACTACAAAACGGACAGCGGCAATCGATTCTGGACGTCGAATTGACCCCGGAGCGAGTGTCCCAGCACCGGCGAGACCGCAGGAGGAGGGCGCGCACCCGAACCCACACAATTGAGTGGAGTCGCGTAGAGTCTTGGCAGAAAACGCGATTGCGCGACGCATCGGCCAACCAGCAACCAACGACAAGGACTACCCTAGAAAGAGAGGTTTGCCTCACAGGAGTGATGACTGAAGCCAGAGGAAGCGAGAGGAGCGACCTGGACACGGGAGAAGCAGGAGACAGGAGGAGCGACGCGCCTGTGGACGTGGCGATGGAGATGACGACTGCGGAGACTGCGGGCGCAACCATGTTCGAGCCGATGGAGAGAAACGAGAACGGGAAGCGGAGAAGGCGGAGCGAGGCCCCGGCGACCCCCAGCAATTGGAGGAGCCGCATGGAGAGAACAATGCGACATCAAGCGCAGGAGCTAACGCAGCTGCACCGAACTGTTGGACACCTAACAAACTTGGTGCAAGCGCAGGCAGCCGGCGAAGAAGCACAGTGGTTGGGAATGAGGACGTGGATGCAAGAGAGAGAGCAGAAGTGGGATGCCCGCCACGAGGACGACAAGCTGTGGGGGGCGGGCATTACAAATATGATCGCGAAGATCATGAAAGGAGTAGCATCAGGCCAGGAAGCGAGAGAGAAAGAAAGAGACGAGACCGCGGGGACGGACGGCGGAGGGCTAGAGCCCTCGCAACATGCAGATACGACGCGAAAAGAGGAACCAGAGAAGCGCCAGCAGCTGCAGCAGCAACCGAAGCCTAAACTGCAGCTCAAACTGCAGCCTAAACCGCAGCCCGCGCCCAAGCCAAAGTCAGCGCCCACACCCGCTAGACGGTGGGAGACCGTCCCACCCCGAGCTAAGAGTCAGAGGGCACCCATCGGCCCAGGCCCCGCCCCAACGGCAGGATCGAGCATGGCGGAGAGACGCCTGATATTAAGAACAGACGAGAGCGTACCACTCTCCAATAAAATGGACCAGGAAATAGCGTCGGCAATCAACAGAGCGCTCTTCCACCAGAAGGCACCGGCCCACATTAGGATCATGAACGCCAAAAGGAATGCCAAGGGCGTGATTACTGCAATCACGCACCCGAATGGGACAGCAGAGATGCCTCTGCAGTACCGCGACATCATCATCACTGCAGCGAGGACGGTCGACAAAGGAGTTGTGGACGTCGAAGAGAATGAGTCCTGGGAAGGGCTAAAGATCCACACAGTCCCTCTCGTACGGTACATGGGGAAAGGCACGGAAGGCCTGCAGAAGATGCGAGAAGAATTCGAAGTGGAGAATGAGGGCATAGTGATCCCCACCCAAGTGAGGTGGCTGGCGAACCCGCGTACCATCAGAGAGAGGAGGCAAAACGGAGAGATTGCCGCGTCATCGGTAGTTTTCGTCATGAAGGGGAGCAGGGTGGCACAGAGCTTACTCAAGAAAGGAATCAAGGCGGCGGGGGTGTGGTACCGAGTCGAAACGTACACGAACGAAGGACCTGACAGCAGGTGTGAGCTCTGGTGCGGGTGGGGCAACATTGAGAACAAGTGCGGCAGCAAGCCCAAATGTGGCTACTGCTCAGGCCATCACCGGACGAGCGACCACAAATGCAATGTGGTGGGATGCACTGCAAAGCAGGGATCACTCTGCGGCCACACGCTGGAGAAGTGCCCTAATTGCAAAGGAAACCATATCGCGTTCAGCAGCAGGTGCGTGAAGAAGACCGAAGCCACCGAAGCGGCCCGGCAGAGCAGAAAAATAGCACTAGCAGGACGAGCATCCACGAGTGCAGCTCGGGACATGGCAACGGCAACGGGCGCGAACAGAGTGGCGCTTGGCCCTAGGCCCCAGGGGTTGGCGGAAGGAGGGGGAGATGGAGATGAAGAGGAGATGGCGGACGTGGACGAAGAAGAGGAGGCAGCGGGGGGGGCAAGAGACATCACGATGGGCGAAATTGAGACTGCGACCAGGACCACGACTGACATCGAAACTGAGACCGAAACGGGAGCCCTGGCTACCAATGATTAGAGTGATCCAGCACAACTGCACAAGGTCATACGAGTGGACCAATGCGGCGCTGGAGACGGGAGTCGAACGCAGGGCGAACGTTGTGTGCTTGCAAGAGCCACCGAGAGAAAGAGGAGGTATTGGGATCAGCCATTCGGCATATGAAATAAGAAAAAGAAAAAGAGTTTGGACGGCGATACGGAGAGGGAGCGGCTTGGTGGTTGATGAGCGGACGGATTTGAGCAGAGGTGCGAACGAAGATGTCATTGCCACCGACGTCAGGAGGAGAGGGGAGAGGATAACGAGGATCGTCAACGTTTACGACCAAAAGAATATGCATTCGGGAGAGAGGCCGGCGCGAAAGTTGAACTGCCAGAGAGTCATTCGGCAGGGCGGCACTGTCCACGCAGGGGACTTCAACGCCCACAGCAAACGATGGGACCCAAGATGCCAAGTGCAGCGGGATGCTGCTTTCTGGGAAGACGTGATTGACGAGAATGGACTGGAGATTGGAAATGACGGCAGGCCCACCCACCATTGGACAAGAGAGGACCAGGAAGGCGAGTCGGTCATCGACCTGACTTTGGCAAACCGACTAATAGTAAAGTGGACCATACTGGCCGATGACCACGCCACTGGATCTGACCATGAGGTTATAGAATGGGAGGTGGGAGTAGACAGGCAGGAGGAGGCGGATCATGAGAGGGTAGTAGGGTGGAATTTGGCTGCAATGACAGAGAAAGACGTGGAAGCAGCGGAGAAGCTATGGGCGGAACTAGCGAAGGAGAGAGCTCAATTAGATGCAGAGTGCACAGTGGACGAGGTGGAGCAGGAGGCCGCATGGTGTCAGGAAGCAATGAGCAGCGTTCTCGACGCCACAGCAACGAAAATCAGGATTTGTGCCAGATCAAACAGATGGTTGAACGCCAACATCAAGGAAAGAAGAAGGACGGTAGGGAGAGAGAGAAGGAGAAGACAGCACTCAGAGGAGGCTGTCCGGACGAAGGCAGAGCTCCAGAAGTCGATCAGGCGGTCCAAGAGAGAAATGTGAAGCGATTACTTGAAAATCCTGAGGGGAGCCGAGGTGTGGAGAGCGGCACGATACGCGAACCCTCGGGCGGGCATGACCGTGGAAGCCTTCACGGACAGAGAGGGCAAGCAAGCAAACACATCAATGGAGAAGGAGGAGATGCTGAGGCACGAATCTTTCCCCCCGAACGACGGCGACCAGTACTACTAACTACCTCCAGCGGGAAGCGCACACACACGCGTCACTGAGCAAGCAGTCGAGCGAGCCTTGTATTCTCAGTCAGTCAAGAAGGCACTGGGACCAGACAAGCTGTCTTTTGGCGCCATACGGCTGCTCTGGAAGTGGGACAAAGAGAGGATCGTGAGGCTGACGAGGGCGGCAATTCGCACAGGAAGACACCCAGCAGTATGGACGCGGGCTAGCGGCGTGGTGATTCGCAAGCCTGGGAAAGACGACTATACGAAGCTGAAGGTCTACCACGCCATATCGCTGCTTAGCTGCATGGGAAAAGTGGTCGAGAAAGTAGACGGGGAGCTGCTGTCAGAAGAGGCCGAAAGGAGAGGGCTACTGAGCGACAGACACTTCGGAAGCAGGAAAGGACAGTCAGCCATCGATGCAGCGGCCATCATGGTCGACAGAGCTCACGCAGCCTGGACAAATGGCCACATAACAGGCGTGCGTCTCATGGACATCAAGGCAGCCTTCCCGAGCGTGGCAAAAGGAAGATTAGTCAACTTGATGAAGGTCAGGCAAATGGACGGAGACCTTATACGATGGACGGAGAGCTTCCTGTCGGAAACAACGGTGGAGATGGTAATCGAGGGGAACGCCATGGAAAGACACCCAGTGGAGGCAGGGGTCCCGCAGGGCTCACCTGTGTCACCGATCCTCTTTGCGTTCTACACCTCAGGACTAATCAAGTGGGTCGAAGAGTATGTATCAGAAGCCGAGGGGCTATCCTTTGTTGACGACCTCGGCTGGGTGGCGACCGGGAGCGATGTTAACCATGTCGTCTCGATACTTGAGAGATGCGCAGTGAAGAGCATTGAGTGGGCAAGTAGACGAGGGCTACAGTTCGACACTGCAAAGACGGAGGCGGCACTATTCACGCGCAGACGAGGCCACCGGAAACACCTCCGGCCAAAACTGACAGCAAAGATAAGAGTCGGAAACGAGTCCGTACGGTTCAACGCACAGGCGACGCGCTGGCTGGGCGTGTGGATGGATGCACATCTGACGTTCAAGGAGCACCACAACCGATGCATGAAGAAAGCCAGGGCAGCAGAAGCCAGGCTCCGAACCCTTACCAAGACATATGGCGTTGTCCCTGAGAGCGTAAGGGCCGTCCAAGTGGCGTGCGTCCAAGTGGTCGCACTATATGGCAGCGAGCTCTGGTGGGATTCCAGGGAAGTAGGAAGGCGAGACGACCTCCAACTCCTCCTCAATCGACAAGCCAGATCCATCCTGGGCGCACTGCCCACGACTCCGCGGGGTGCACTAATGAGAGAGTCAGGGCTTACACCGGCGCCAGTAATCTTGGACTCCAGACAACAGCGATTCGCAGCGAGAATAGAAAACACATGCAGTAGCAAACTAAAGGAGCTACACAAAAACCCCTCTTCCAGAGCACCCATATGCAAAGCAGTCAGGAAAGAGCATGAGCATGGCCGGACAACCGAAGGCATGAACTGGCCGGCCCCGGGCGAAGAGCCAGCGGTCAGGTCCACCATACTGGACGACACCACTGCAGCAAAATGCGCCACACAGCGCTGGGCAAGAGAGAAAGAAGCCAAAGTCGGAGGAGGGGTCTGGATGTGGTGGACAGATGGATCGCGCTCAGACGATGGCCGAGTGGGAGCCGCAGCAGTGTGTAAACACGGAAATGATCGGAGGTCTCGCCGCAGCTTTCTGGGCACCGGACGCATGGAGGTCTTCGACGCCGTACTGTGGGCGATCGGACTCGCGCTTGACGTGGCGATCGAGAAGAGAGAAACATTGCAGAAGCATGGAGTGAAGACAGTGGCAGTCTTCGGCGACTCGCAGGCCGCAATCCAACGAGCGGCACACCTGGAGCCGGGCCCAGGGCAGCGACTGGCGAGGTGGATCAACAGGAGGGCGCGGAGCCTCCTCAGCCACGGCATCGCAACCGAGATCCACTGGGTCCCAGGGCACTCCGGCATCCCTGGAAACGAAGAAGCAGACCGTCAGGCGAACTTGGCCCGAGACGCAAGCGGAAGCACAGTGATAGAGCAGCCATACACCTCGGCCGCGAATAGGGCTAGACAAATCTCCGAGGGAAGATCGGCAGCTAAGGCGGAGTGGGAGGCCGACAAGTGCAGCAAGCACTTCAGCTACAGACTCAAGGACAAGGCGGGGACCAAGAGACCTATCCCGATGACAAGCGTAAAGCTGCTGGCCGCCAGGTTCTACCGATTAAAGTCCGGGCATGCGCCCACGGGGGTCTACCTGAAACGGTTCCGCCACCGAGATGACGACAAATGCTGGTGGTGTGGAGGGACAGTGTCCCAGACGCAGGAGCACCTCTTCCGCCACTGCAGCCGGTGGAGAGTCCACCAGAGAGAACTATGGAAGGCGGTGAGAAAGGCGACAGGCTGGAGAGTGGGCAGATGCCGGCACGTGCAGATCTCTGAGCTCTTTTCCATAGAAGAGTGCGACCAAGCGGTGATGGACTTCCTGGCGGCCACGGAGGTCGGGAAGTTTCCGCCCAGTTGAAGTAGCGGGATGGAGCGGGCTCAGGGCTTAGGGCTCAGGGGCGGCATTGGGAGGCAGCGGGGCTATACCATTCCTTCTTTCTTTCTTTCTTTTTCTCTTTTCGTCTTGCTTTCTGTCTTTCTCTTATCTTTCATTTGTCAGCGGGGACGAAGGGTAGCGGGGGGGGAGCTCCGCCATCTAGCCGGCTCGCCCGGAGGCGGAGGGGATATCAGGGTCCTGTCATACTCTAATTAGAGTCAATACAGTATGATTAAACAACAACATAGGTCCGAGCCCAATCGATCTCCGGATGTAGACTGGAACCAAGCCCATGGACCGACCTACTCCTCTCGTCCGGAATGGGCAGATTGCAGTTACTGCGACGACTAAGACTACGACCCGATTGCGGGCCGCCAGGACTAAGGGGTACCACCGGCGAGGAACAGCGCGAGGTTAGCGGCGAGGTAATGTGACAACTTCGAAGCGGGAAGGCATATCGAGTCGCGTTTGCCTTTCAACACTATATACTGAATGTGACCAATTGAGAATAGACTTTACGTTTCGAGCAAATCACAAGTTAACTTAAGTTTCATGTAGAGCGATCCGTGTTTTCGATCAAAGGGTAGGTGCACTGTAGGCGTGCTTGGGTTCTGACGATTTCGGAGTGCACTTTGCGTTTGTAGGCTCGTTGTTGTTGTTTAATCATACTGTATTGACTCTAATTAGAGTATGACAGGACCCTGATATCCCCTCCGCCTCCGGGCGAGCCGGCTAGATGGCGGAGCTCCCCCCCCGCTACCCTTCGTCCCCGCTGACAAATGAAAGATAAGAGAAAGATAAGAAGGAAAGAAAGAAAGAAAGGTATAACCCCGTTGCCGCCAGTGCCGCTCCTGAGCCCCAAGCCCTGAGCCCGCTCCATACCGCTACTTCATTTGGGCGGAAACTTCCCGACCTCAGTGGCCGCCAGGAAGTCCATCACCGCTTGGTCGCACTCTTCTATGGAAAAACGCTCAGAGATCTGCACGTGCCGGCATCTGCCCGCTTTCCAGCCCGTCGCCTTTCCCACCGCCTTCCATAGTTCTCTCTGGTGGTCTCTCCACTGGCTGCAGTGGCGGAAGAGGTGCTCCCGCGTCTGGGACACAGTCCCTCCACACCACCAGCATTTGTCGTCATCTCAGTGGCCGAATCGTTTTAGGTCGACTCCAGTGGGCGCATGCCCGGACTTTAGTCGGTAGAACCTGGCGGCCAGCGACTTTACGCTTGTCATCGGGATAGGTCTTTTGGTCCCAGCCTTGCCCTTGAGTCTGTAGCTGAAGTGCTTGCTGCACTTGTCGGCCTCCCACTCCGCCTTAGCTGCTGATCTTCCCTCGGAGATTTGTCTAGCCCTGTTCAAGGCCGAGGTGTATGGCCGCTCTATCACTGTGCTTCCGCTTGCGTCTCGAGCCAAGTTCGCCTGACAGTCTGCTTCTTCGTTTCCGGGGATGCCGGAGCGTTTGTAGGCTCTCTCTTGTCGACTGACTTCGGCTAGCGTCAACCATCACTCGGCTTGCTCCATTATTCTGCGAACTTCAGTGCCCAGCCGCAAATTCTGAAGCCCGGCCTCCGTTTGAAAAGCCTACGCCATAAATCGCCTGGCGGTCGAATGCCGCCCACAGATCAGGCCGTCCCCGCGTCGACTTTGGAGGCCTGCCTTGGCGGGGGCCAGGCCCGGCTCCATGCCGGCTGGCCGAGGCTGGCCGCTTCCAAAATCTCACTTTTCGAACTAGTCCTGGTGTTGTTGAAAAGCTCTGGAATATGGTCGCAGATACACAGGCCACCGAGTGGACTCATACTCGTAGACTCACCATTGTTCACTCGCCACCTGCCACGCGCCGCATCAAGCGCCACTCCATCATCTCCGCGGAACTTCTAGGTTCTGCATGTATATAAAGGCGTAGACCCTATCGTTAGATAGTTCATTAGACTTCATCTGTATCGCACAATTCAAAACCTGGACCGGAGGCGGCCAAGAAATCATGCAATGATCAACCGTGGTGGCGAAGTCTAATTCATCCTAAAGTGTTCTATACCCAAGATGTGCATATACTGACCGTCTTTCACCTCCTAGTGTCTGTTTCATTGTTACCGTAAGGTCTGGAGTGAGGTTGCCGATATTTTGTTACCAAGGAGACGCATACGCATGGACTTATACACGATTTCTCACTCGCCGCTCCATCTTCGCGGGTTGTTAAAATACTGATTGCTAGAAGCTTAATTGTACTTTCTAAGAGGGCCACAAGGCCATATATATACGGTACGAACACGTACGTACTCATCTAAATGTAGAGACGGCTGAGCTCCGTCAGCCTGTATCAGAGCCAGCCCAGTCAGCCCGTATGAGAGCTGAGATCTATTTATGCAACACGGGTATTCAAAGTAAAGATGATAGAGAAGCTTGATTGTGTTCTATCTAAGAGGGCCACAAGGCCACATATATATGAGTACAAGTACGAATGCGTGCGTACACATCTATGTATAGACCCTTCTGGCGGACAGCAATCTCCGGTTATACGAGACCCACCACAGGTCATACGAGACCCATCTCCGGCCGTAAGAAGGCAGAGGCCTATCATGCAATAGCGGGATCTCGCGACTCTCTATGTTTATAATTGTATAAACTCTACCGGTAGATAATTCAGGAGACTTCGTCTTCCCATAGAATGCAACCTTTATTGTTGAAAATACGATGGAGATGTTGAATTGCCTGCCCACAAGGCGAGAATAAGATATAAGAAAGATAGCATACCCAGAGTTGGCTACCGTACGGAAAAAAAGAGAGTTGAATACTGTACTAAGCCAAAAGCAACCAGAGAATCAGGTACTGTACCAAACCTGAGGTTACCAACCTTGTAGCCTGAGAGCAACATTTATGTAATATCGAGTGAGCGGTTGTGAAAATACCGCATTGGTGAGTTTTTGTCTAGCTGCTTTATTAATTTTAGCAAAATTATACCAAAGACCGTTTATGCGTATCCGCTCTGTACAACACTTCGTGATTTGAGCAAAACACGCAGACTTGGAGTTGAATTGACTGAAGTAGCCAAGCGGCCTAGTCTTAGCCACCAGCGTTTTCAGGCTGGCTGCAGACGGTAGAGATACAGTCACTAGGAGCTGGCCAGGAGAGAGTCTACACCGGCCACGATGTGGGGGAAAAATCCGCTTCTAATTACCACCGGCTGGGAGTCGCGGGAAGTATACTAGAAAGCGTATTTGGAAGCGCCCTTGGGAAGCATACTTAAAATTTTTGGGAAATGACGGGAAGCACTCTTGTGAGCGACAGAAAGCGAACAGGATATGGACGTTACGCGGGCTTGACCGCGTGCACAGATGTGACACTGGGGATGAAAGGGCTCTAAATACTCTTAATTTCAGATCATGAAGCTGCCGTGCCATTTATAAGCAGCTAGCCAATTTAGAATTTCGGCGCACGTTGGAGTTAAGATCACTTAGAAGTATAGAGATAAGCCAGCTGGAGGTGGGCTGGGTGGGCTGGAGATAGTCGATCAGGGCCACCGCCACCGTATGTTATATATATACAAAAATGCACCAACCGCCCTCCCAACATTCTCCTCCATCCAAAAGAGAGCATGCTGCATGGGAAAAAGGGGTTCCAAATTCTCCCTAATCTCCAAGATTCTCTTAATGTTCGTCATAGTTCGCTCAGTAACTGTATCTGAACCCCCAACATCATGCTTGGCCTTGTGTTCCCCAGGACCGCACCACTTGGCTCAACTCCTTGACACTACCAGGACCATGTTCAGTGTCTTGCATCGGGATTGTGTCCAATGGTCGGCATTGTGTTCATCGCTGAGTGTCGAAATGAATAAGTTGCCGCCCCATAACGTCGTTCAATTGCCACCGTGCCGATCGGTCGGGGTCGTGTCGATTTGTCTTGTCGCGATGAATGTACGTTGATAAACGTGCCACGCCGATAGTCGGTAGTCGGTATTATCCACTGGCATTACTGCTCCACCAGTTAAAGCGTCGTCACATCGCCAATCGTGATTCTCTCGGCGCCGCATCCCAAGTGAAGAACCCAGACTTAGCGCTGTCAGTGTCGGCCTCCGTGTCGTGAATGTCCTTAAACCAGGCCGCTATCCTTTGACGGTACCTCAGCGGGTCTGTCATCGTGCATCTCGACGTCTCCCAAAATCTCCGATGACGCTCCCGCAGGCAATCCCTAGAAGCTTCCGTCATGTTACCGTCGTTCATTCCAAATAGCAGAGTGTCGATCATACTTATATCCACCCTTTGTCCCCAACTCGTCCTCGTGTCAAACGCACCCAGATTCGTCCCATTCACATGTCGCCACGCCGCCGTAGGTCCTCACGATGTGCTCAACCACTCCCGGCTATCACAGCAAAGCACCTGAACCGAGGCCAGAGCGCGAGTTGCACAGAACACCGGTTACCACACCCCCGCCCTGCGTCGCCGTAGTTTACATCGATCGACCCGACTCGATTACTCGCAGGAGGGGAGGACTTTCCGATCGCCGGTAAGAGCGTTGGCTGAATTGTACAGTACAAGTGCGTAGAGGGGTATTACGCTTCCGCCCATACTACAGCAGCAGGTGCTAATGGACTGCCGTCACGTCGGGTAGACAGGTTCGGACGACGGCGCGGAGGAGACGACGGGGGTAGGTGACAGCGGTGGGGTAAATAATGCCGGAGGGACAGATGCCGGAGGAGGGCGTAGACAATAGCGCGGAGGAGAGACGACGATGGCGGCTGCTGTAGGTTAAATGATACCGGATGGGTAGATGGTGCCTGAGGAAGGCATAGACGGCGCACGGTAGAGGAAGACACAGTGTAGATAAGATACGCGGTGGGCGGGAGTATTGAGAATGGCGCGGAGACACGAGGGCAGAGGACACGAAGGCAGTGAGGTAGACAACGGCGTAGACAAAGTGCACGTAGACGAGGGTGCATTATACGACGACGGAGGAGAGACGGCACCGGATGTCTGGAGATGATGAAGTGACTCTTTTGGTCACCAATTTGATACAACACACTCCCTACACTGCGTAATAAACAAAAACCACTCGGTGCTGAAGTCAGGCCCAGGCGGGTGCTAGTGACTCTGGTGTCCGCCCAGACCTGACAGTAGCAAGAATACCAGTAATAGGTCGCGCGGTGAGAACAGAGTACTCGGTGGACATTGGAGAGGAATATTGCTGAACGTGCTATGCGGGGGACTTCAGAAAGCTCAGAATGGAATTGTATAGACGACGCGTAGATATGGGTGTAGATTGCGGAGGTGTGGATACGGGCAGAGACGTGGAGAATAGAGGTGAAAAAAAGGATGTGTACTGAAGGATGTCGAAAAGTGCAGAGACGAGAAAAGTCGAGAGAAGTGGAAAACGTGAGGCGTTGGGAATTGGGGAGTCAGGGATACCATATTGCACTCTTCAACCGATGCAATTTGAAACCTGTCACATGGAGTATGGTAGAGGAGAGTACGCACGTTGGCCCTTTCTGGGATACTCCATGCGTTCGCTTACCATTTCCGGAGGACGCCGGGATTTGGTGGAAGTCAGGTTGTTCATTTCGGCTATACCTGTACCGTTGCGGCGACTAGTGCAATCATCGTGTTGTAAAGTGGCTCCAACTCTAATTACTTATGTGGGAATATTAATGACGTACTATTACCTTCTCATGACGCGAGTAGGATACTGTACCAACTTAAGCAGGTTTTCCGCTCGGTAGATTCTCTACCAACCGGTTTGGGTTTAGAGTAACAGCACGATCGGCATATATGGCTTTTCCAGCACCGGAAACAATGAAGCTCCCCACCTCATGGGACCTTGCTTCTATGGAGGAGTAGTTTGCACTTGACTCTACCCCTCTCAGAATCGAACAGGGTATCCGTTGATGTACAGTCGAGGACATTGGGTGAAGAGACAGCGGGGCTTGGCATGCCCGCGAGTAGGTATAGCCACCAAGAGACTACCCACTTACACAACAACCAACCATTAAATTAGAAAGAGAATACAAAGAGTGCTTCTAAATATGCTAGCCCCCATTCTACCACTTTGTTGCTCCTCCATGTCTGCGAATTACAGTGACAATCCTCTCAGGCATACTATCTATAACTTTATATACCCGCTGCCATGGCATATTCTCCCACACTTCCTGTGCAAGATCAATTAACTCCTGATCTGTATTGGGGTACCGCTTAGAGTCTAGACATTGATCTCTAAACCTTCTCTTAAACCAAGACCAAATATTTTCAATAGGGTTGAGGTCTGGAGAATTGGCTGGCCATTCCATTCGCTGAACCCTATTCATCAATCTGAATTTCCGTGTATAATTCGAAGTGTGATATTTTGCTCCATCCTCAACAGTCTCCAGTCCAATATCCATACCACCTCGTCAGTCATACTCTGGTAGAACATGTGGAATGAAAACTCCGTTCACATACTGGACAGAGTTGAATCCCAGTTTGTCAAATTTGCTGGTACGCTCATTTTCTGTCCGTTTGCGAATAGCAACTAAGGGAGAGTGCCAACCATGGGTAAAGGCAGCAAAGAACATGATACGCCGCTTTTCTCCAGCAAATGTTGGCTCCAAGTATTTTTCTTCAAATGCTGTTCCTGGTGGCCGTCGTAACTTCCCCTGTGGTCCAGTATGTCCCACCTCCAATTTGATCTCATCTGTATAAAAGACCTTGCGCCACTGCTTTTTATCCCAGATTCGTCTCTCTCTAGCCCATCTCTTTCTTATTCTGCGATGTGCAGCATCAAGCCATGGCTTCTTGCGACAAATATGCACATAATGGTTCATGTGTCGCAAATATGTACCAATTGTCCGGGGTTTGACATTTAGGCGGGAGGAACGCGTAATCTCGGCAAGTGTTGCATGGGGATTATTATCGGAGTGTCTTCTTATGAATCGCTGGTCATGTGGAGAGAGCTTCAGTGCAGGCCCAGAGTGTGAGGTGGGCTTAAGTTGATTGTGGTCGGTCCAGAGCTTGACAGCACGTTGCGCGACATCCTTGTTGACCCCGGTCACCCTTTCGATTTCGCGATAACTTTTCCCGGCTGCATGGAGTTCTATACACTTGACTCTCTTCTCAATTGTTGCCTCGTGTCGCTTGCTTGTGGTGGTTGGTTTGGGCATGAGGTGTTTGTAGATGTGGTGTCGCGTCGCGAAGTCACGGATTTTAGCACTAGTGTCTCTTCACCCAACGTCCTCGACTGTATGAGCAATCCATTGATGCATGAGCTTCTGCTTTTTTTTGGGTTGTGGTATCGGAACATGCAGGGTTGTGGCAGCGCTAAGCGCGAATCCAACATGCAGAGCCTGACTTCTGAGACGGAGTACAGTAGAAAAGGATCGGTAAGATTCGTGCAGGATGCATTGTTAGGCAGCTTCTATTCGTCCAACTGATAAGCCATTCTGAAAATGCTTTTTGCCTGGTTGCGTGAGCTGCACCGATGTTCAGTCATTTCATAATACGAATCAGCTAAATTACCTCAAACGTTCCACATTAATATACGTTAGAAGGGATACTCGGAGAAATAGCAGAAGCTCGCACATTAACGATACCCTAATCGATCCCGATAGTGAAGTTACGTGAAAAACTACCCCTCCATAGATGCCAGCTCCCGTAAGCGGGTTTGGAGAAGCTATGTATGTTCACGTGTGCTGTATATGCCGAACGGAAAACCTTCTCGGTACGGTTAACCGCGCCTAGAGGTCAAGTTGTTAATCTCGGGTGTACCCGTACCGCTAGTTAAACAAAATAGTGACATTGCCAAGCTCCACCAAATTTCGGCGGCGTCATAGAAGTGGTAAGTGATCAAAAAGTTTAATCTAGAGTAGAGTATAGAACACACCCAGGAATCGGTTTGATTGTAACTACTCAGAACAGAACTAATTTGAAGCAGTAATCATAGAAAAAGGCAATGGCAGTTCAGTATAGTATTTTCCATATTTCTGGCTGTACTTTCTTGAAGGCTTTTGAGCTCCCCCACATTTCCTTGTGCCTCATCCTGTGCCAACGTAGCGATCGCTCATACCTCTCGTTGATACCTGTTCTCGTTCCCTTCCACTGCTGTTCACATCCATCTTCCAAGCAGTAGTCTACTTTTCCGTCTTTCCTCCATCCTCGTGTCTTCGAGCCATCGTCTACATTCCCGTCTACTCATAGCCCTCTACTATGCGCCCTTCTCCGACCTCTTCTATCCAATGTGAGACGAGAATATAGTCACTGATGTTTACTCTATACGACTCACTCTGTTGCCTCGATTCGGGTGCTTTTGCAGTAGCAACTTAGGAGTGGTTGAGCAGATCGAGAGGACCTACAGTGGCATGAGACGATGACATCGTAGCCAAACGACGTGCAGCGACCAGTTCGAGATGCACTTGGCAGGAGTTCGGGTTCGAGTTCGTTTCTACGGGGTAATCGAGGTCAGAAACGGAGGTCGATATGCTACATGTTGTTCGGAAGACAGCGATGGCAATGCGGCGAGAGCAATTCAGCAACGATTACAGGATGGACCTCGCAGACTTGGGGGAGACCTCGGCGGGATGCATAATGAGAAGCCCATGGAGAACGCCGCGGAGGTACCGCCAGAGGAAAGCGCTAGGTGGGACAGGGTCCTTCAGAATAGACATTCATGACACGATGTTCGAGAACAACGCCGACAGCACCGGGTCTGACTCCTCCGGCTGGGGCGTTGTGCCGAGAAAATTATGACGACGATGGAGGATAATGACATTTCAGAGGTTAAGCGCGAGGTTAACGACGAGGAAATAGGAGGACTTTAGAGCGAATAGGTGCCGGTACTCTTTGTGATCACCCTCGACATTGCCATTCTGCTCTGTACATTCCCTGTTGAGATCAATCGAGTACGAATAGAGATATTGAATTGACTATCGTACAAAAGTGATTGTCTAAAGAGCAAAGAGAGAGAAAGACAGGCGAATATATATGGGAAAGGAGAGAGCATACTCGGCG